>Ga0160421_1000066_pt1 | contig 86201 bp, 83 predicted proteins | sample TAMARWmetagpilot_FD_108195 | JGI IMG/M metagenome (GOLD analysis project Ga0160421, IMG submission 108195) | Phycosphere-associated microbial communities from TAMU algal ponds, Corpus Christi, Texas, USA - TAMU ARW-7 10/27 metagenome pilot | ecosystem: Engineered > Artificial ecosystem >... | reverse complement strand
GGCGAGGTCTTCAATGCTTCCTGTCTGCTTTGCACACATGGCTGCTTCTCCTTGTTGCACGGTTGATTCCGGTTAAGAATAACCCAACGGTGAGGGGAGCAGCCGGCACATCCCATTAGCGGACCTTGTTTGCCGTCAGAATCTTTGCATAACCGCCCATCGAACTGGGCATTCGACACGAGCGTTTGATCATCTGCTCACTGGTAGACTTGTTCGCGGACCCAAGCTGCAATTCAGCGGAAGGTTTTTCCACCGCCGTTGCCATATTGCGCAGGGGCGGCGGTATTACCTTTTGATTATCGCTCAATGTTCGTTAGAAACCCAAATCAGCGAGGTCGCCAACTTCTCCGAAGTCATCGTCTTCGTTATCTTCATCATCGTCATACCCGTAGCGTGTACGGCTGATCGCTCTTTTGCTTTCCTCTTTTGTCAATTCAATGTGTTGCCTGAAGTCGATTAAACGAATTTTCTTATCTGCAAGAAATGTGAATTCGTCAGCGTAACAACCAGAGAAGCTGGCCTTCGAAAGTCCTTGTGCGCGTGCTACAAGGTTAACCAGCCAATTTTCATCTGCCGTGCTTAGTCCGGAACCTAGAGCTAGCTTTGGCTTCCTAGTGATGATGCCATCAATATGCGCCTGTGCAACGAGCGCTCTTATATGCGCATTCCGTGATTTGGTAAGCTCATCTTCCATGTTCATCGGCATGCGAATTTTACATACGATTAAAAGCCACACCATCCATAAAGTCTCATGATGATGGTTAAGAGCAAGGCTTCGGGCGATAATAATTTCCGCCACCGATAACCATCCGTCTTTGTCGACTTGGAGCTCTAGAGCCGCTCGCTTAGCCACAAGTAGGCATGCATAATCGAGCGCGTGAGGGTGCTTTTGGACTATGCGTAGAAGGTTTTGTTCTACAAATTCCCACTGTGGAGAAGAGTAAAATTTGGCTTCATCAAAAGATCGAAAAAGAATCTTGATAGGACTGTCCGATCCAGTTGTTCTAGCCACTTCTACAGCCTCGGAAACGGCTCTTTCGATCTTTGCGTCAGATAGATCGAAAGAGTCCAAGTCAGTGTGATCTCGAAGGCGTTGCGCCCAGAGGTCATTGATTGGGTCAAGGCTGGAGTAGATTTTGGTCTTCTGGTCGTTGAGGTTGAGCTCATACGTTGCTAAAACCTCACGAAGATGAGATAGAACCGACTGGGCATCATGCTCGGTTCGAAGACCGATGTAATAGTCATCAACATGGCGAACGGCTCCAACTATTGTGTCTCCAACGATTTTGTCCAATTCGTTGTCGATTTTGGACAGTACAAACTCAGCAATCAACCTGTACCCATCTGGGCCGACTAAAACTCCACGTGTGTTTCCGCGTTGGGAATTTCTGACAAAAAAATCAAGGGCATTAAACTTATTAGTTGGAGAGTCGGGTCGGTATCAATTTTCGATTCATCGATACCATGCGCTGCCCAAGCGATTGAGTGAGTGTAAATACTCGGGAAACATTGTGCTATATCAGCTTTGAGGATGAATGGTGCATATCGAAGGTTAGTAGACGTGTGCTTCGAAAGCTCCGAAAGTGAGGGCACTTTGACTGCTCGCTCAGAACTTTCATCCATAATCTTTGGCGTGCCGATAGAGTATTTGGAAAGAGCATAGTTATTTTCGAATTTCTTCCAGTTCTTCCAGATGAAACTTGAAGTCTGAAAGTAAGAAATGATATTGGGTGTACCGAAGAAGCGGCGGCTTCCGTCATGTTTTGTGCCACTGTATCGAACGTAGTTAGTTTTCTTTACATTGAATTTTGTACTATCAAGTTGGCCCGACAGTCCACGAAAAGCACGTTTTGCGTCGTTTGACACGAAACACGGCGGCAGTGTTTCAGGATAAAGCCCTGAATTTATTAGGTGAAATCTTGAGCGCATCACGACAGTGTACTACCTCTGACGGCAGGAGCAAGTCGGCTTGAGAACGCTTGATGATCACATCAAGGGCTTCAACACTTCACTTCAAATTCGACTAGGGAAGGTTCCCCACCAGCGTTTCGTCGACCACAGAAAGCGCACTTAGCATTGTCTTCTGGAACCCGTCACGGTCTTTGATTCAGATGACATTGTTCGGCAAGAGGCGAGAAGACAAACTCATCAACCCTTCGTGTACCGTTGGCGTGGCCGAGATGAAAACTGTGGGCTCGGAACTTCCACAATTCACAAATTCCTGGGTTTATTTGCACCCGCAAGCAAACGTCCGCTCCCCGCCCTGTCAGGACCTTGGTGCGGAATGCAGCGAATGGCTGTTTTCGGGAGGTGAATCCAGGATCTTCAACAGCCTTTTTTTTAGGGGCGAAAGTGCGCCGCCTTGCCAACAGGGCTCCCCTTTCATCCACACTTTCCCGCCCCGTGCCATACTTGTCCCATCTTCCGTCACCGGAGGGTCGGGGCCCACGGAGCCCATGGCCGGCGGAAGGCGGTGGGTTTTGGCGCGCGGGGGCCGCATCCGTGCAGCCGGAAGCCCGCGACCGGATCACGGCGGCGCAAGCCGCAAGCCGGAGCCTGCCGGTCCGCGCCGGCACCGGCGGCGTTTTGAAGGAAACGCCGGTCCCGAAAGGGCCCGGTCAGGCTGGACGGTATCGAGGCCGGGAGCCGATCGGGCATGAGGCGGGTTCGGATGCCGGTTCATCCGAACGTGACGAAACCGCCAGGGACGCGTGACATCCGGTCCGCGGGAAGGACCCCAGGGCCCGCACCCGGAAAGTGCAGGCCTCCCCCACTGGCGGGGCGCGGGCAACCGTGCCAAAGCCATGCCATATCAGTCCTCACGGGCCGGTTGCCCGTGCGCCCCGCACTCCGGTTTTCACCCGGAGATCTGGAGCTGGAGACCATGGAAATGCCCTCTCCCGACGGCGAAGCTTTTCGCGCGCGGTGTTTTGGCATGTCCAGTTCACTTGGCGATGAAAAGTAAGTGTATGCTTACGCAGCCTTGGCGATCTGGTATTCCTTGATCGCCACCATCTTGATGTCCGGGTAGCGCTCGGCCTCGTAATTGAGCGAGAACTGGTCGGCGGCCAGGAACACCGGGTCGCCGTCGAGATCGCGGGCGATGTCGCCGCGATGCCGGTCGATGAAGCGCTCGAGCTCCGGCTTCTCCGGCGCCGAGATCCAGCGGCAGATCGAGAACCGCGCCATCTCGAAGCTCACCGGCAGGCCGTATTCCGCCTTAAGCCGTTCCTTCAGCACATCGAGCTGCAGCGCGCCGACAACGCCAACGATCGCGGGCGAGCCGTCCTCGGGCGAAAACAGCTGCACCACGCCTTCCTCGGCCATCTGCTGCAGCGCCTCTTTCAGCTTCTTGGCCTTCATCGCATCCTCGAGCCGCACCCGGCGCAGGATCTCCGGCGCGAAGTTCGGCACCCCCTGGAACACCAGCGCCTCGCCTTCGGTCAGCGTGTCGCCGATGCGCAACGTGCCGTGGTTGGGGATGCCCACCACGTCGCCGGCAAAGGCGGTGTCGGCGATCTGGCGCTGCGAGGCGAAGAAGAACTGCGGCGCCGACAGCCCCATCGGCTTGCCGGTGCGCGACAGTCTGGCCTTCATGCCGCGCTCGAGCCGGCCGGAGCAGACGCGGACAAAGGCGATGCGGTCGCGGTGATTGGGGTCCATGTTGGCCTGGATCTTGAACACGAAGGCGGTCATCTTCGGATCGGTCGCCTCCACCGTGCGTGTGTCGGCCACCTGGGCGCGCGGTTGTGGCGCATAGGCGCCGAGCGCGTTGATCAGGTCGCGCACGCCGTAGTTTCTGAGCGCCGAGCCGAAATAAACCGGCGTCAGGTGCCCCTCGCGGAAGGCGTCGAGGTCGAACGGCTTGCAGGCCTCGGCAGCGAGCGATGTTTCCTCGATGAAGGTCTCGCGCTCGTTCTCCGGCAGCAGACCCGCCACCTTGTCCGATTCCGGGCCGTTCACCGGCGTCAGTTCCGTCTCCTTGTCGGAATGGCGGATCGCCGATTGCGCCAGGTGATAGGTGCCCGAAAAGCTCTTGCCCTGGCCGATTGGCCAGGTCATCGGCGCGCAGTCGAGCGCCAGCTTCTGCTCGACCTCGTCGAGGATTTCGAACGGGTTGCGCGCCTCGCGGTCCATCTTGTTGACGAAGGTGATGATCGGGATGTCCCTGAGCCGGCAAACCTCGAACAGCTTCAGCGTCCGCGGTTCGATGCCCTTGGCCGCGTCGATCACCATCACCGCCGCATCCACCGCCGTCAGCGTGCGGTAGGTGTCGTCGGCAAAGTCCTCGTGGCCCGGCGTGTCGAGCAGGTTGAAGACGTGGTTGTCATACTCGAATGTCATCACCGACGTGACCACCGAGATGCCGCGCTCGCGCTCGATCTTCATCCAGTCCGAACGGGTCTGGATGCGGTCCTTCTTTGCTTTCACCTCGCCGGCAAGCTGGATCGCGCCGCCGAAAAGCAGAAGCTTCTCGGTCAGCGTGGTCTTGCCCGCGTCCGGGTGCGAAATGATCGCGAAAGTGCGGCGGCGGCCGACTTCCTCGGCAAGTGCGTCTGGCATCGCTCGTCAATTCCTGTTGATTGCGCTGCCTTCTAGCCGCTTGCCGCCCGCCATGCAATTGACCTCGCGTCCCCAAGCGTAAAAGCTTGGTCCATGAACACTCCAACGGCAATGCCGGATCCTGACCTCGAAAGCCCGGCCGCGGCCGGTCCGGAACTGCGCATCCGGCGCCTTGCGCATGGCGAGGGGCTGGCGCTTCCCGCCTATGAAACACCCGGTTCCGCCGGCATGGACCTGCGAGCGGCCGTTGCCGGGGATACGCCGCTCGAAATCAGGCCGGGCGACCGCGCCGCGGTTCCCACCGGTCTGGCGATGGAAATCCCGGCAGGGTTCGAGGGCCAGGTCCGACCCCGCTCGGGGCTGGCGCTCAAATCCGGCATCACCTGTCTCAACACGCCCGGCACCATCGATGCGGACTATCGCGGAGAGGTCAAGGTGATCCTGGCCAATCTCGGCGCCGGGCCCTTCACCGTCACCCGCGGCATGCGCATTGCGCAACTGGTCATCGCCCCGGTGGTGCAGGCGCGGGTCGTCCTTGCCGAAACGCTTGACGAGACCGGACGCGGCGCCGGCGGTTTCGGCTCGACGGGGACGGAATGAACAAGCCACTCACCGTCATCGACATGCACACCGCGGGTGAGCCGCTTCGGATCGTCACCGGCGGTTATCCGGAACTGCCGGGTGGCACGATCCTTCAAAAGCGCGCCCATGTCCGCGATCATCTGGATTATTTGCGCAAGATCCTGATGTTCGAACCGCGCGGCCATGCCGATCAGTACGGCGCGCTTCTGGTCGAGCCGGACCTGCCCGACGCTGATCTCGCGGTGCTGTTCATGCACAATGAGGGCTATTCCACCATGTGCGGCCATGCCATCATCGCGCTCGGCCGCTACGCGGTGGACGAGGGGCTGGTGAACCCCGTCGGCGACCGCGCCACTGTCAACATCGAATGTCCCTGCGGCCTGGTCTGCGCCGAGGTGGCCATGCTGAACGGCAAGGCCGCCGATGTGAGCTTTGAAAGCGTGCCGTCGTTCCTGTTTGCCCGTGATTGTGTGCTGACTGTCGATGACTGGGGGGATATCACCTTCGATATCGCCTATGGCGGCGCCTTTTACGCGCTGGCCGAGGCGGGGCAGTTCGGGCTCGAATTCGGCCGCGACCCGGTCTCGGCCTTTGTTGAGGCGGCCGACCGGCTAACCCGCGCCGCACAGGCGGAGATTCCGCTCAGCCATCCCGACGCGGATGATCTCGCCTTTCTTTACGGCACGATCCTCACCGATGGCTGCGATGCATTCTCTGAACACCCGACCCGCAACATCTGCGTCTTTGCCGACCGTCAGGTGGATCGCTCGCCCACCGGTTCGGGCGTGACCGCGCGGCTTGCCGCAATGCATGCCCATGGCCAGATCGGCGAAGGACAGGTCCGGATCTTCGAGAGTGTCATCGGCAGCCGCTTCGAGGGCGCTGTTGCTTCCCGCACGCATGCCGGTCCGCACGAAGCGATCACCGCCCGCGTGTCTGGCCGGGCGTTCTATTCCGGCCGGTCCGAGTTCATCATCGAAGACGATGATCCGCTGGCTTCGGGGTTTCTGGTGCGCTAAGGAATCTCCTGGACCGGCTTGTGCCCAGATAGATCGAGACCATGATGATGGCGAGCGCGGTCAGGCGCTGTGGCGTCAGTGCTTCGCCGAGCAGCAGGAACCCCAGAACCGCCCCGCCGACCGGCACCGCGAAGTTGACCTGAGACATGCGCGTTGCGCCAAGCCGCGGAACCAGGTGGAAGTAAATCAGGTTGGCGCAGGCCGTTGAGGCCAGTCCGAGATAGATCACCGCACCCGCCGACGACAGGTTGATGTCGGCACGCTCGGGCACTCCCCCTGATAGCACGACGACGGTTCCCATGATGATGGTGGCGACAAGCATGGAGCCGGCCGCCATCTCGAGCGGCGGCCGCGTGACGAACCGGCGGATGTAGATGGTCGAGACGGCATAGCAGACCGTGGCCCCGAGGATCGCAAGTTGTCCGCCGAGATCGGCGCCCAGACCGGCCAATGCAGACGGCCCTACAAGCACCGCGACACCCGAGAGCCCGCCGACGATGCCGAGGGCTGTCCTTGCGGTCAACCGTTCGTCCGGGATCAGCCACGCGGCGAGAAACAGGGTAATGACCGGTGACGCGCCCATAAGGATGGAGGCCAGCGCGCTGTCGACCGATTGTTCTCCATGGGTGATCAGAAGAAACGGCGCGGCGCTTCCCAGGATGCCGGTTACGCCATAGCTGATCCACGCCGATGGGGTCCGCGATAGCCGTTGCCCCCTCCAGTGCATGACGGCAAGGAGAACCGCGGCTCCGATCAGCAGCCGGCCGAACACGAGCGCCGACGGCGCAAGCGTGGTCACGCCGATCTTGATGACAGCATAGGACGAACTCCACATCGCGGCGAGCATGAGCCAAAGAACTACGTCGATCGGTGCGGCCTTGCCCATCTGACATCTTCCTGTAAAGTGCTACGGTATCAGTAGCGATAGCATGCTACGAAAATTGTAGCAATCGTTCGGCAGCGTTTTGAATGGAGAGCATTGGATGAGTGAGCGGGACAGGCCCGTCGCAAGATTGGGTGATCCCGTACGCGGTTCGCGCAGCGGTCAGCCGATCATGGTGTTGTTTGATCTGCTGAGCCGTCGTTGGGCAATGGGAATCCTTTGGAACCTTGCGGATGGACCGCAAACATTTCGCGGCCTGCGGGATCGCTGCGATTCGGCGTCACCGAGCGTACTCAACACGCGTCTCAAGGAACTTCGCAGCGTCGATCTCATTGAGAACACTCCGGATGGTTATGCGCTGACCGAAAGCGGTCATGAGTTGTTCCGATATCTCGAGCCATTGGGGGATTGGGCGATGGAGTGGGTCCCGGGCCTTGATCGCGGTTAGTCAGCCAATTCGGCGCCGGTGGTGTGCGTTACCTTAAAAGCGGTCATGATTGCCAATCTGCGGAATGATTGTTCACCAAATGGCCGAAGAGCGGAATAATTTGGCGCACACACCGCGCTGTGACCATCCGCAGTGACTCGCGTGGGAGGCGGTGCTGTCCTAGAATCCAATCAGAAACAAGGAGCATTTTCATGTCCGCATATTCCTCAGAAAAGCCCGGTCGCGGTCGCATATACGACTCGATCATCGATACGATCGGCGATACGCCGATCGTCAGACTCGACAAGCTTGCAAAAGAAAAAGGCGTCAAGGCCCATCTCTTGGCCAAGCTGGAGTTCTTCAACCCGATCTCCTCGGTCAAGGACCGCATCGGCGTGGCCATGATCGAAAGCCTGGAATCTCTCGGAAAGATCACCCCGGGGCGCACCACCCTGATAGAGCCGACCTCCGGGAACACCGGCATCGGACTGGCTTTTGCCGCCGCCGCCAAGGGGTATCGCCTGATCCTGACCATGCCCGAAACCATGTCGATCGAGCGCCGCAAGATGCTCGCCCTTCTCGGCGCCGAACTGGTGCTGACCGAAGGTCCGAAGGGCATGAAAGGCGCGATCGCGAAAGCCGAGGAGCTGCTCAGCGAAGTGTCCGATTCGGTCATGCCGCAGCAGTTCGAAAACCCCGCCAATCCGGAAATCCACCGCAAGACCACCGCTGAGGAAATCTGGAACGACACCGATGGCGGCATCGATATTCTGGTTTCCGGCATCGGCACCGGCGGCACGATCACCGGCGTCGGTCAGGTGCTGAAGTCGCGCAAACCCGAGCTCAAGGTCGTTGCGGTCGAGCCTGAGGATTCGCACGTGCTTTCGGGTGGCGATCCGGGGCCGCACAAGATCCAGGGCATCGGTGCGGGGTTTGCTCCCGCCATTCTCGACACCGGCGTCTATGACGAAGTCGCCCAGGTGAGCAATGACGATGCCTTTGCCATGGCCCGTGAAGTGGCAAGGCTCGAAGGCCTGCCGGTCGGCATCTCTTCCGGTGCGGCACTCGCCGCGGCAATCCGCGTCGGCAGTCTAGAGGAAAACGCCGGCAAGCAGATCGTGGTCATCATCCCGTCCTTTGCCGAGCGCTATCTTTCGACCGCGTTGTTCGAAGGTCTCGGCGCCTGATCCGAACCGGCCTTCAGCCTTGGGTCCTCTCGGCGGCGCCGGTTTCCGACCGGCGTCGTCCCGCGTCGGGGCAACAGCTCCTTGGCGAAAGACCCGGAGGCAGAAACCCTCGGGCCAAGGAAATCCGGCTGCTGCATCGACCCGGGTTGAAAGGACAAAGGCTTGCGCTGCATACACTGATTTGATGAGGGACATATCTGCGCGGAAGCCGTTTCAGGCTGCTTGTGTCGAGCGTTCCGCGCCTATCCGGTAGGAAATCGATTCGGCGAGGTGAATCCGGCTGACGGTCTCGGCGCCGTCGAGATCGGCCAGCGTTCGCGCCACCTTCAGAATGCGGTGATAGGCGCGGGCGGAAAACCGCATCTTCTCCGCCGCATCCGACAACAGGCTCTGGCCGCCGGCATCGGGGTGCGCCACCTGCTCGACAAGCGCCGTGGTGCATTGCGAATTGGTGCGGATGTCCGGCCGACCGAGTTCGCGGTACCGGTCCCGCTGCAGTGAGCGCGCCATCGCCACGCGGCTTGCCACATCCACGCTCTGTTCGGCCGCCTGCGGACGGATCAGGTCTTGCGCGGTGACCGCCGGCACGTCGATGCGGATGTCGATGCGGTCCATCAGCGGTCCCGATATCCGCCCTTGATAGTCGCTCTGGCAGCGCGGCCCCCGCGCACAGACATGGCCCGGTTCACCGGCCATACCGCACCGGCACGGATTCATCGCCGCGATCAGCTGGATGTTGGCCGGGTAGCTGACCCGGTGGTTTGCACGCGCAATCACGCTTTCCCCGTTCTCCAGCGGCTGCCGGAGCGAATCCAGCACCTGCGGCGTGAATTCCGGAAACTCGTCGAGAAACAGAATCCCGTGATGGGCGAGAGAGACTTCTCCGGGCCGCGCCTTCAGTCCGCCTCCCACCATCGCCGCCATCGAGGCCGAATGGTGCGGTGCGCGAAACGGCCGCCGGTCCGAGAGCTTGCCACCGGCCAGATGGCCGGCGATGGAGTGGATCATCGAAACCTCGAGAAGCTCCGCCGGCGACAGCGGCGGCAGGATCGAGGGCAGTCGCGCGGCAAGCATGGACTTGCCCGAGCCCGGCGGTCCCACCATGATCAGGTTGTGCCCTCCGGCAGCGGCCACCTCCAGCGCCCTCTTGGCGGTTTCCTGACCTCTTATCTCCGAAAGGTCCGGCATATTGGCCGGAGCGGCCCGCATCGCCGGTTTCGGCCGGGTGAGCACCTGGGTGCCGCGAAAATGGTTGGCCATGGCGATCAGCGAGCGCGGCGCGATGATATCGATGTCGTCACCCGCCCAGGCGGCTTCAGCGCCGGAGCCTTCGGGACAGATGAGACCCTTTCCCAGCGCATTGGCGCCGATCGCCGCCGGCAGAGCGCCGGCCACCGTGGCGATGGTTCCGTCCAGCGAGAGTTCCCCGAGCACCACATAGCCGTTGAGCGCGTCGCCGGGGATCGCACCCAGCGCGGCCATCAGCCCCAGCGCGATGGGCAAGTCGAAATGACTGCCTTCCTTCGGCAGATCCGCGGGCGCGAGGTTGACCGTTACCTTCTTGGCGGGCAGCGCCAGGCCCGAGGCGTGCAGGGCTGCCTGCACCCGTTCCCGGCTTTCGGCCACCGCCTTGTCCGGCAGGCCCACAATGTGCATTCCTACCTTGCCCGGTGCCACCATCACCTGGACATCCACCGGCACGGCCTCGATGCCCTCGAATGCGACCGTGCTGACCCGTGCAACCATTCCGTCCATTCCTTCCGATAGAGCTCCGGGGTGCATCTCGCCTGAAGTGCACGATATAGGGGAAAGCTAAACATAGAAACAGGAATGAAACAAGAACAATAACGAAACAAAAGCGATGAAGTTGCGATTGCAGGTTGCGTCAGGGTGTATGCCGAGAACAGCGTCTTGCGCATCCTATCCGTGCGCAGGCAAATTTTTTTGGGAATTACCAACGGGTTGCCAGGGGCGACGGCTGCTTGCGCTCAATGCCGCCCGTCGAGCGGGCACGCACCGGAGCTTGCCGGGATTGCACGGGCGGGGCTGAAGCAGAACTGAAGACGACGCCTTAGCCGCGGCGCGCCTCGACGGCGTCCCAGAACAGCGCCGCGACATCCGCCCCGCCGAAATTCCGGATCTCGCGCAGGCCCGTCGGCGAGGTCACGTTGATCTCGGTCATCTTGTCGCCGATGATGTCGATGCCGACGAGGATAAAGCCACGTTCCCGGAGCGCGGGGCCGATCCGGGCGCAGATCTCTTCCTCGCGGGGGGTCAGTTCCGAGTGTTCGGCGCGGCCGCCGACATGCATGTTGGAGCGCGAATCGTGCTCCGCCGGCACCCGGTTGATCGCGCCCACCGGCTCGCCCTCGATCAGGATGATGCGCTTGTCGCCGGCCCGCACATCGGAAAGATATTCCTGTGCGATAAACGGCTCGCGGTACATCTGCGCGAACATCTCCAGGAGCGAGGTGAGGTTGCGGTCATCGGGCTTGACGTGGAAGACGCCGGCGCCGCCATTGCCGTAGAGCGGCTTGAGGATCATGTCGCCGACTTCCGCGCGGAAGGCCTTGATGGTCTCCGGATCCCGGGAGATCAGTGTTTTTGGCATCAGGTCGGCAAACTCGGTCACGAAGATCTTTTCCGGCGAGTTTCGAACCCAGGCCGGGTCGTTCACCACCAGTGTCTTCGGGTGCACCCGCTCGAGCAGATGGGTCGAGGTGATGTAGGACATGTCGAAGGGCGGATCCTGCCTGAGCAGCACCACATCCATGTCCGCAAGGTCGATCTTTTCCTTCGGGCCGAGCTCGAAATGATCCCCCTGAATGTCCTTGAGCAGCATTGGCTCGGCCACGGCCTCGATCCGGCCGTCGCGCATCGAAAGCTGGTCCGGCGTGTAGTGAAACAGCTTGTAACCGCGCGTCTGCGCCTCCAGCGACATGGCGAATGTGGAATCGCCGGCAATCGAGATCGAGCTCACATGGTCCATCTGGACCGCCACATTCCGGATCTTGCTCATGGGTCAGGGGTCTCCGCCGGGTTGATGCGTCCCACATAGGCGTTCGGGGGGGGCGATTGCAACGGGGGAGCCGGGGATTGTTGTTCGCCATGGCAGACGCAATTCGTTGCATAAATCAACTTTAGGTAGGCCTAAATATCGTATTTGGACATTAGAACAAATTTAAGAACTAGAGCCTGATATCGCAGTTGATTGGCAGCGCCCGCAAGATCGCTTTGCGGGACATCAATTGAATGGCGCCTGCTCGAAAACTCGAACATCTGAGTCAAGAACATCCACCACTCGTTGCGTTGGCCGGGCGAATGAACTTGCCTTGGCGACTATTCTCAACATGTTTCAGGGACAATCAGATGAAACATATCTCAATCAGCGGCAAGTTCATAACCATTATGGTGGTGTTCGGGGTCTTCTCCGCCGGTATGGCGCTTTACTCTGGAAAACAGATCTCAAGTATCGACACTAGCTACAGTTCTCTCTTGGAAGAAGACGTTACCGCAGCGTTGTTCCTAGCGCGCGCCAACCGCATGATACAAGCGTCGCGCGCCTCAATCGGCGATGTCATGATGGCGCGTTCGGAAGAACTCAATGCTGCCGCGCTCAATGAACTGGCTGCGAGCCGTGCGAGTTTTGTCGACTTCATGGATAAGGCCATCGCCGCACAACCAGAAAGGCCAGAGATCGCCCGGCTGAAAGCGGACGGTCTTGGTGCTATCGACACAACTTGCGGACCGATAGTTGCGGCAGGCAAGGCAGCGACGAGCGAACAGGACATAGCGGATTCGCAGCGAGCATATCTGGCGCAATGTCAACCGGCGTTCGCCACCCTGTCCCCCCGTTTCACCGCTCTGGCGGATGGTGTTGTTGAAACTGCTGTTAAACGCAGTGCCGGCTTGTCCGCTGTCGCTAGTGATACCATAGTCACCACGCTGGCCGCCGTCCTGATCGGACTGATCATGGTGTTGGCGCTTGGCTTCATGGCAATTCGCACCTGGCTCGTGCGGCCGATCACCCAACTTTCGAAAACTATGGAGGTTTTGGCCAACGGCGATCTCACAGCGGATATCTTCGGCACGGATCGCCGCGACGAAATCGGTGGCATGGCCAAGGCGGTACAGGTCTTCAAGGACAACGGGCTTCGTGCGCGTGGACTTGAACGGGATGCGGAAACCGCGCGCAACGCAAGTGAGGCTGAGCGCGCTCGCGTTGCCGAAGCTGACAGGATGCGAAGCCAGGAGATGGCTCAGGCCACATCCGGTCTTGCCGAGGGACTCAAGCATCTGTCAAATGGTGACCTCACTTTCCGGCTGAATGATCCTTTTGCCGCTGATTTTGAAGCGCTGCGCAAGGACTTCAATGCAGCCGTCAACCAGCTGTCCGACAGCCTCCGTTCGGTCTCTGAGGCCACCGGTTCGATCGACAGCGGGGCGAGCGAGATCAGCCAGAGCGCCAGCGACCTGTCCAAGCGGACTGAGCAGCAGGCCGCCTCGCTCGAGGAGACAGCTGCCGCCCTTGACCAGATCACCACTAATGTCGCCGACTCCTCCAAGCGCACAGAGGAAGCCCGGAATGTGGCCGTGGAAGCAAATCATTCCGCGCGGCGCTCTGGAGAGGTTGTGTCCAATGCTGTCAGCGCCATGGAGCGGATCGAGCAGTCGTCAAACCAGATTTCGAACATTATCGGCGTGATTGACGAGATTGCGTTCCAGACCAACCTGCTTGCACTCAATGCTGGTGTCGAAGCGGCGCGGGCCGGCGAAGCAGGACGCGGATTTGCGGTGGTTGCACAGGAGGTCCGGGAACTTGCACAGCGCTCGGCGACGGCTGCAAAGGAGATCAAGGACCTGATCAGCGCTTCAGTGGACGAGGTCAGCACGGGTGTGAAGCTGGTCAAGGACACCGGCGAGGCACTCAAGGTCATCGAAGATCAGGTGATCACCATCAACAAGCAGCTGGATGCAATCGCGACATCCGCCAAGGAGCAGTCGACGGGACTGGCCGAAGTCAATATTGCGGTCAACCAGATGGACCAGGTTACGCAGCAGAACGCGGCGATGGTCGAAGAGTCCACGGCGGCAAGCTCAGCGCTGGCCTCGGAGGTCTACAAGCTGCGCGAAATCGTCTCGGAATTCCGGGTCGGATCGCCGGGCGAACCTGCGCCAAGGGCCGCCGGACCACGGGTGGTGGCGAGGGGTCAGAAGCCCGTCACCTCACCGGCTCGGCGGATGCTGGCCAAGGTCGCCGGAGCCGTCGGGATTGCCGGTGGTGCAACTACGGAAAGCTGGAGTGAGTTCTAGATAACTGCCGCCGTACACGGAACAACACCAGGCGGGGCAGCTTCGGTTGCTCCGCTTTCGATGCTTTTTGTTGGCGGACGGCCCGGGAACAGGCGGGACATGGTGTCCATCGACGTTCTATCCCGGTTGCCCCAGGACGAAGGCAAGGCTCATGATGGCGATGGCGGTCAGCCAGGAGGCGAGCGCCCGCAAGGCGATCTCGGTCCAGCGGCCGGGAAGGCGCGTCAGCACGGCTGTGGCCAAGGCGGCGCTTGCCGCGAGCACCAGATTGAACAGTGCGAACAGGCCGGCATACACGCCGGACGGCAGCTCGCCGAGGTCATGGCCGGCAAGAATGCCCCAGCCCGTCATCAGCCCGGCGCCGAAGACTATGCCGGCCATGACCGGTCGGGTCCCCCGGACAGCGGAGACGGCCAGCAGTCCGGAGATGATCGCCGCGCCGTATAGCAACGGCACCGGATCGACCGGGATCAGACCGGCCAGAACGAAACCGCCGATGACGGAAACAAGAAAGGCCGGCCAGACGAGCGGAAGCCCTTGTCTCTTCCACAGCGAGATGAGGATGCCGGTGCTCATCAACGCCAGCAGCACCGGCAGGTCATTGAGCACCGCGGCCCCGCCCGCCAGAAAATCGTCATAGGCGTCGCCGCCAAGTTCGAATTCATGTGCACTGGCAGGAAAAGAGGCCAGAACAAGGACAAGGCCGGAAAGCGCCGGGCGCGAAACGCGCCCCGCCCGGCGCCGGTACGAGGAAAGGTGGATGTGCATATTGCGCGGTCAGGTCAAGCCGATCAGGCGAACCCGGTCAGAAAGGCGCCGCCGACCAGCGCGATCACCGCGCCACCCGCCCGGATCGCCATCTTTCCCCAAGGCTGGCCGTTGAGGGCTCCGAAGGCGATACCCACCGCATGGAGGAGCCCCGTGGCGATCACGAAGCCGACGGCGTAGGCATAGGGGTTGGCGGCTGCGGGCAGTTCCGTGCCGTGCGCATAGCCGTGGAAGATCGCAAAAAAGGCCACGATAACACCAGCCACGGCCACGGGCGCGCGCACCAGAAACAGCACGAGAAGCCCGAGAACAACGCCCGAAAGGGCAATGCCCACCTCGATGAAGGGAACCGTGATGCCGGCAATTCCGAGCGCAGCGCCGAGCGCCATGATCAGCGGGAAGGTGATCGGCAGGATCCAGATCGCAGGACTTCCGAGAACCGCGCCCCAAAGCCCGACGGCCACCATGGCGACCACATGGTCCCAGCCGAAGATCGGATGCATCAGGCCGCTGAGAAAGCCGCCGGTCATTCCTTCGCCGGTATGGGCGAGGGCGGGAGAAGCGGTCAGCAGGGCTGCAGCCAGAGCAACAAATGCCGTCCGGGCAGGGTGGGTATTGCGGGCGGCAAAGCCCGAAGTCCGGTTGTCCTGCCGGGTAATCTGGTTCGTGATCGGCATCCTGTATGCTCCTTGCTGGGTTGTGCGGCACCCCGGATTGGGTCGTGCCTTTTGGGTGGATGAGGTTGAAACATAGCGGATGTTCCGGGCCGCGCAACTCGGCAATCCCGTCATTGTGCAGAGATTGCGCAAAGGCCCTGCCGACACCGCGGACGTTCTTGATCTCTGCGCATGAGCGCGCGTCACAGGCGTCGGCCGAAGACCCGGACCAGCCTTTCGATCGTGCGGCGAACCTCGGGGAGATGGCGGTCGTCCTGGTGGGTGACCAGCCATTGCTCATGCGCGAGTTCGCTGATCGTGCCGCCGCGCTGGACAAGCCCGGCATGCCTGCTCCCGATGAAGGTCGGCAGCAGCGCGACCCCCTTGCCGGAAAGCGCGAGATCGAGGCTGTTGCGCGGCGAGACGACCTCGCAGACCGCGTCGGCGCCGATCCGCCGGTCGAGCCAGAGCGCCGAGGGCGTTTCGGCCACGACCTTGATCCAGCGGTCCGGAGCATCGGGCCTCGCATAGGCCGCGAACTCGACCAGCGCGAGCTTGCGGCCGGCGAGCGAGGGGTCTTCGGGGCGACGATTGCGGAATCCGATGACGACCTCGCGGCGAGAGATGTCCAGCGTCGCCTCGGCGGAGACGAACCGTAGCCGGACATCGCCGGGATCGCCGGCTATCTCTTCGAGCCGGTCGAGCAGGATCAGGGTGGTCCACGTGCCGGCAGAGATCTTCACCAGTGGACGAGCGGACGAACCGTCGGGCCGGCTGATCCGGGAAATGCGGTTCTCGACCTCGCCCAGTTCCCGCTCCAGTTCGCGCGCCTCGGCGGTCAGCTCATAGCCGCGCTCGTGCCGGACGAAGAGTTCGCGGCCCATCGCGCGCTCCAGCGCAAGCATTCTCCGCCCAAGCGTTGCGGCGCTCCGCCCGGTGGTCCGAGCCGCCGGCGAAAGGCCGCCGGCCCGTGCCACTGCGAGAAAAAGATGCAGGTCCTCCCAGCTCACTATCTTTTCATTCATGAAATGAACCCTTTAATCCGTTTCATTTTCAGTGGCCCAGACAGCCACTAACTTGGAACCAGGTCAAGCAGGATCCGAGGGTCCGGCCGAAACAGGAAAGGAATATCAAGATGCGAAGCACAGGACATCGAAACGGAATGCACGAACGGCCGTTCCCGCTTGGCGGCAAGACCAGGGCCGAGCGTGAGGAGGATGAGTTTATGCGGCTTCACGGTGGCGCCGGCCCGCGAACGATCTACCGGGTCATTGGCCTGATCGAGGCCGCTTTGCTCGCATTTGGCAGAAAGGAGGACGTCGGTCGGAAGCAGCAAGCCGGACGGGCCTGCGGCCGGCCGCTCAGAACGCATCCTTGAGATGCACCGGCCAGCGCCAGGGACTGACGACCACAATGTCGAACCGCCAGGACAGTCGGGCGGAATCCGGCTGTTCACTGATAAAGGACCGGCCCGCGTCCCGGATCCGGCGCTGCGCCGAATAGCTCACCGCGTCGACACCGGATGCGAGATCCCGCCGCGCCTTGACCTCCACGAAGGCGATGAGATCGCCCTTTCGGGCAACAATGTCGATCTCGCCCGCCCGCGTCTTGTAGCGAAGGGCTGCGATCCGGTAGCCACGAAGCGTAAGGGCAAGTGCTGCCAGCCATTCCGCGCGTCGTCCCTTGCGTTCCAGCCGCCGCTTCCTGTCGGTCCCGCGGGCGGCGCTCACGGCTTGCCTTTTGCAGAGGGGGCGTCCGCTGGATCACCCTTCAGGGAAAGGAGCCGCTGATAGAGATCCTTGCGCGGCAGTCCGGTCAGCCGCGCCGCCTCGGTCGCGGCCTTTCCCGCGGGAAGCTCGCTCACAAGCCGCGCCAGAAGCCCGTCGACATCCTCGTCAGAGGGCGGCGGCACCGAACCGGGACCGATCACCAGCACGATTTCGCCGCGGACATTCCCGTCGGCATAGTGATCGGCCAGCGCCCCGAGCGTTCCGCGGCGCACCTCTTCGTAGGCTTTCGTCAATTCCCGGCAGACAGCCGCGGCGCGTTCGGCTCCGAGCACCTCGGCGGCCGACTTCAACGTCGCGGCGATGCGATTGGGGCTTTCAAAGAACATCAGCGTTGCGTCGGTGGCCGCAAACTGCCCCAGCCGTTCACGCCGCGCCTTGTCCTTGCCGGGCAGGAAGCCAGCGAACAGAAAGGCGTCGCTGGGCAGGCCCGAGGCCACAAGCGCGGCCATCGGGGCGGAGGCGCCCGGGACCGGGACCACGGGCAGGCCCGCCTCGATCGCGCTTTGGGCAAGCCTGTATCCGGGATCCGAAACCAGCGGCGTGCCGGCATCCGAAATCAGCGCCACGCTCCGGCCGGCCTCAAGGGCCGCCATCAGCTTGGGTCCGACCCGGTCCGCATTGTGCTCGTGGTAGGCGTAGGGCCGGGTCGAGATGCCGTAGCGGTCGAGCAGCACCCGGCTGACGCGCGTGTCCTCGCAGGCGATGATGTCGGCAGCAGCCAGCGTCTCCAGGGCACGGATCGTGATGTCCCCCAGATTGCCGATCGGCGTGGCCACGAGGTGGAGACCGGGCTGCAGCGGCCGGGCCTCGACCGCGTGCGCGCCGATACGGAAGCTTCCGCCCGGGGCCGTACCGTCTTCCGAGGACCTGTCCGCGGGACCATCCACTGCTTTCGCCGTCTTCCGCGCCATTCCCGCTCCGCTGGTTTGAGATAGTTTCCGAAAGCGCACGTTGCTTATCAAGGCCGTTGTTTCAAATGCCGGACATTCGGGCAAACGCCGCTTAACCCTTCATGCGGGTTTGTGTGCATTTTGCAAACCTTTCCGCATCGTTTACGCGGCGGTTAACCGGGCCGATGTCAGATAGGGGGTGGCAAAACGCGGACCGGGTGGAGGCGCATTGCCGGCATATACGGAGGTCGGGGAACATGCAGGCAGGATCGGGCATTCAGGAAAACTTGCAGGGACTTCTGGGCATGACCAGTGCGCTTGTGGCCGTCTTCGATGCGGACGATCGGCTGCAATTCGCCAATGAGTCCTTTCGGGCTGTCTTTTTCGTCGACGCAGACGAATACCCGAGCTGGGAAGAGATTTTCCGGCGCAACCACGCCGCGGGACGCGGCGCCGTGATCAAGGCAACCAGCATCGACGCGTGGATCGCGTCGGTTTCCTCCCGTCGCGGCAAGACCCGCCACCGCAGCTTCGAATCCGACATCATCGGCGGAAAGTGGCTTTGGATAACCGAGACCGTCCAAAGCAATGGATGGATGCTGCTCGTCGCTTCGGACATCACCAGCATAAGTTCGACGGACAGGGAACTGCGGATTGATCGCGACAATGCGCTTAAGGCGGCGCAGACCGACGAACTCACCGGCATTTCAAACCGCCGTCACATCTTCGAGCTGCTCCATTAGTTCTGTCAGGACAAGGATGCGCAACCGGAGGCGCACATATGTGCATGCCTGATGGATATTGATCATTTCAAGTCCATCAACGACACCTGGGGACATCAGGCGGGGGACTCCGTCCTTGAGAATCTTGCCCGATCGGTGCGTTCGGGTATTCGGCTCAAGGATGGTTTTGGCCGTGTCGGGGGTGAGGAGTTCCTCCTGATCCTAAAGGATTGTTCGATCAAATCGGCACAAAAGCAGCTCATCCGGCTCTTGGACCGGATCGCCAACAGTTCGCTGTTGGAAGGGCGTCCGGAAGTGACGCTGACGATGTCTGCCGGGCTGACCGATATCAGAACCGGCGACACGACCGAAACGATCTACGGCCGCTGCGACAAGGCGCTTTACGAAGCAAAAGCGAAGGGCCGCGACTGCATATGCATCAACATTCACGACCGGATCTCACTGGTTCGAACCGACCTTGAGCCGGAGACCTCGCCCCGGGACCGGAAGCCGGGAGTTCCCGGGCGCGCGGCCTGAACCCGACGGAAATTCCGTGTGATGCGTTGAGCAAGTCCGGGCCGTGTCACCGATCTGACCGACCGCACTTCGTCAGAGAGTTGGGCGCGACAGGCTTGAGAGTGCGTCGAGCCGTGCGGAATTAACGCGCCAGCAGGGCGGATGTTTCGGCTGCAGCCTGTGAAATCTTCTCCACCATGTCCGGAATCAACAAGGCAGGCGCCGGCCTTGCAAAATAGTAGCCTTGCACCGCGTCGCACCCCATCTCTTCGGCAACTGCAACCTCTTCGAGCGTTTCGGTGCCTTCCACCACGATCTGGAAGCCGAGGCCCCGCGCAAGTCCGACAATGACGTGCAGGACCTTCTGCTTGCGGACATCCTGATCGATATCGGTGATGAAGCACCTGTCGACCTTCAACTGGTCGAACGGCAACTGGTTGAGATACCCGAGCGATGAGTAGCCGGAGCCGAAGTCGTCAAGCGAGATCCGCACGCCCAGAGCGCGAATGCCGGCAAGCACGGCTGCAATGCGTTCCTCGCCATTGTCCACGAACACGCTTTCGGTGATTTCGATGCAGATATCCTCGCCCGATAGCTCGTGCCGCTTGAGGGTGTCGCGAACGATTTCAAGGAAGTTGCACTGCCAGAGCTGGATCGGCGAAACATTGACGGAGATATGCTTGAAATCGAACCCGTTTCGGCGCCACTTTGCAGCCTGCGCACATGCAAGTTCGAGCACGACGTTTCCAAGCCCCACGATCTGTCCGCTGGCCTCGGCAACCGGGATGAACTCGCCCGGCGAAATTGGCCCTCTTGTGGGGTCCGTCCAGCGGACCAGAGCTTCAAGACCGCACAGCTCACGCGTCTTCGGATTGAACTGGGGCTGGAAATGGATGTCCAGATCCTGATTGGCGATCGCCGAACGCAAGAGGTCCTCCAATTCGAACCTGTGCTGTTCCTCGGCATTCAGTTCGCTTGTAAAGACGACCGCCTGATTGCCGCCATCCCTCCTGGCCTTCCGGCGCGCAAGCTCTGCGTTCAGATGCGCCTTTTCGGCTCCTGCGTCATGATTTTTCAGTTCGACAATGCCGATCGAGCCGGTGATATGCACCACGCCACAGCCGAGCAGTACGGGTTGCCGCAACGTCTCGAGCAGGTTTTCCGCGAGCCAGGCCACTTCATCAGCCGTGTTCCGGTCATCGACAAGAATGGTGAATTCGTCGCCCGCCCGCCGGGCAAGGCGCGCGCGGTCGCCGGCGACATGCCTGATCTTTCCTGCCACCTCGGCAAGCAGTTTGTCGCCGTTGATCTGTCCGCAGGCTTCCGTGATCTGCAGGAAACTGTCGAGATCGACATGAAGCAGCACCCAGTTCGACGATCCCGAATGACTTTCCGCCACGGCGGTCTCAAGGTCGGCAAGATAGCGGCTGCGATTGCCAAGACCGGTGATTTCGTCCGTGTAGGCAAGCCGGGCCAGACGCCGTTTGAGAGCAACAAGACGCTCGAGCGCCAGGGCAAGTGTGCCGAATTCGTCCCTGTTGGACCGGAAGGGAACGTCGCCGTCCTTCGGGTGGTCCGCAAGATCGTCTGCATAACGCGCCAGCACCCGTACGGGCCTCAATTGCCGCCCCATGAAGACCGCACCGAAGGAGGTGACAAGCAGCAGGATGACCCCGGTCGCAAGACCGATTTCGCTGCGCAGTTCCGTGCGGGCCACGATGAGGTCGTCCGCCCAGCCAACGTCAACCGCAAGGGCTCCCTCAACCGCGTTCCCGGGTCCGACGATCGGCGTCAGATATGCCAGCCGCATCCTGCCCATCACCGGCACTTCACCGAGGTGAACTTTGCCATTCGCGAGGTGGGCATAGGCCGGATGGCCGGGCATGATCGACATTGGCGGCGGCATCGATCCGTCAGGTTTGCGGAAGGTGGTGGCAAACCGGTCAAAGCCGCCGGTTTCCGGATTGAACCGAAACAGATTGGCCGCACCCTGATTTATGCCGCCGATTTCCTTGAGGAGCGCATCGTGCTGATCGCGAAACGACAGGGAGGTTTCGGCGGTATCGGCCTTCAGGCGAATGGCAAGCGGCCGGCCGTCCTCACTGCGCACGGCTTCGAACTCGCTGGAGAGTTCATGGGTGAACAGCGCAACCGCTGCCCGGGCCGCGCGATCGATCCGGACCGAGGAATTGTCTTCGGTCACTTCGTAAAGCTTGATGTAGCCAAGGCCCGCCGCGATCAGGATCGACAGGGATACAAGAACCACCAGACTTGCGGTTATGCGTCCTGTCACGCCGCGGAGAAGAAATCCAATCTTCGGCATCTTTGGGCGCTCCAATCGCTCTCCACCGATTCTAGGATGGCGCGCATTGGTTTCATAACACTTGCCTGGAACCTATGAATTGTAACCGGAGAAACTGTACAGGCCGGCACGCCGCTTTTGGCGTCTCGCACGGTGGCCCGCGGCCGCGATCAGGTCGCCAGATCGGCCACCACGGCATCGAGAACCAGCATGCCCTGCGGCGTGCAGCGGATCCGCTCACCGGACATCTTCTCGATCATGCCGTGACTGACCAGAAAATCGATCCGTTCCGGATCAAGCCCGCGGCCGGACAGATTGCGCCAGCGGGCAAGATCGACCCCCTCGCGCAGGCGCAGCCCCATCAGCAGCAACTCGTCCGCCTGCTCTGCGGTGCCGAGCACTTCGCTCTCGGTCATGCCGTGCCCGTGGCTCGCGACGTCAGCGAGCCACGTTTCAGGCATCTTTTCGGTCGCCGTCGCAATCTTTCCGCCCGAAGTTGTCAGGCGGCCATGGGCGCCCGGTCCGATACCGGCATAGTCGCCGTAGCGCCAGTAGGTCAGATTGTGCCGGCTCTCGGCGCCCGGCCTGGCGTGGTTCGACACCTCGTAGGCGGGCAGACCGTGGTCTTCGCAGACCTTCTGCGTCAGCTCATAGAGTTCGGCCGAAAGCTCGCCATCGGGTACGATCAGCTTGCCCGCCTTGTGCAGGCCGTAGAACGGCGTACCTTCCTCGATGGTGAGCTGGTACAGCGACAGGTGATCGGCGGCCAGTGATATGGCTTCCGCAAGCTCCGTCGCCCAGGCCTGCGGCGTCTGCTCCGGCCGGGCATAGATCAGATCGAAGGACATGCGCGGAAAGATGTCACGGGCGAGGCCTATCGCCTTGAGCGCCTCCGCGCGGTCATGCAGCCGGCCCAGACGCTTGAGATCGGCGTCATTGAGCGCCTGTACGCCCATCGACACCCGGTTGACGCCCGCCTCCCGGTAACCGCGAAATCGCTCCGCCTCGACGCTCGATGGATTTGCCTCGAGCGTGATCTCGATGCCGTCCGGCGCCACCCATGCCTCGCGCACGGCATCCAGGATGGCGGCCACGGTCCCGGGCTCCATGAGCGAGGGCGTGCCGCCACCGAAGAAAATGCTGGTGACCACCTGCGGACCGGACAGCGCGCGCATGGCCTCGATCTCCCGGCGGAACGCTGACACATAGGCCTGCTGATCGATGCGGGCATGGCGCACATGGCTGTTGAAATCGCAATAGGGACATTTGGCCGCGCAGAACGGCCAGTGCAAATAGACCGCAAAACCCGGCTTGCCCGTGTCCGGCGCAAGCCCGTCGCCGGACGCGTTGCCGCGCGTCTTTGCAAGTGCAGCCAGCGAAGCTGTCAGATCTGCCGGATTGACGGGGGTGCTCACGTCGCAGCTACACCCAGGCATTGTTCGGCAAACAGCTTGAACGCCCGCGCGCGATGCGAAAGCGCGGTCGCCTGGCCCGGCCGCCAGCCGTGTTTCTCCTCGGCCGTCATTTCGCCGAAGGTCCGGTCATGCCCGTCGGGCCGGAACACCGGATCGTAGCCGAAGCCGGACGTGCCGCGTGGTGGCCAGACGAGAACTCCATTGGCCTCGCCCCGGTAGAAGCTGGTGTCGCCCTCAGGCGTGGCGAGGCACAGCACGCTGACGAAACGGCCGGTGCGCTGTGCCTCTTCTCGAACACCGCGCGCCTGAAGCGCGTCCTCGACCTTTTTCATGGCAATGGCGAAATCCCGCGTGCCGTCGGGCAGGGTCGCCCAGTCCGCCGTATAGACGCCGGGCGCGCCATCCAGCGCGTCGACGACAAGCCCGGAATCATCGGACAACGCAACCTTGCCGGAGGCCTTGGCGGCCGCCAGCGCCTTGGTGGCTGCGTTGGCCTCGAAGGTGTCCCCGGTTTCCTCGGGCTCGGCAAGATCGAGCTCTGCCGCCGAAGTGACCGACACGCCCAGCGGTTCGAAAAGGTCGCGGATTTCAGCGATCTTGCCGGCGTTGTGGCTTGCGACGAGGATTTCGGTGAGCTGCGTCATGGGTGTCCCCTGTCCGTCAGGCAACGGTCTCTTTCTGCAAGGCCACCAGATCCGCGATCCCGGCCTTCGCCAGTGCCATCAACTGTCCGAGTTGCTCTTCTGTGAACGGCTCGCCCTCGGCGGTGCCCTGGATCTCAACGATGCCGCCCGAACCGGTCATGACGAAATTGGCGTCTGTTTCGGCCGAAGAATCCTCGAGATAATCGAGATCGGTCACCGCCTGGCCGGCGAAGATACCGCAAGAAACCGCCGCGACATTGTCTTTAAGCACGCGGTCGACTTTCACCATGGAGCGCTCTTCCATCCATTTCAGACAGTCGTGCAGCGCGATCCATGCGCCGGTGATCGCGGCTGTCCGGGTGCCGCCGTCGGCCTGGATGACATCGCAGTCGACCGTGATCTGGCGTTCGCCGAGCGCGGGAAGATCGACAACGGCGCGAAGCGAGCGGCCGATCAGCCGCTGGATTTCAAGCGTCCGTCCGCCCTGCTTGCCCGAGGTTGCCTCACGCCGCATGCGGTCGCCCGTCGAGCGCGGCAGCATTCCGTATTCGGCGGTCACCCATCCCTTGCCGCCATTCCTGAGCCATGGCGGCACCCGCTCTTCAAGGCTCGCCGTGCACAGGACATGCGTGTCGCCGAACTTGACCAGGCAGGAGCCTTCGGCATGTTTGGAGACGCCGCGCTCGAAGCTGACCTTCCGCATCTGATCTGTCTTTCGGCCCGATGGACGCATGCTAACACTCCTCAATTCACTTGAGCCGCCTTCTATCGATCAGCCGGACAATATGCAAAGCAAAACCGTCGCGCCTCTGTCAGCTGCAGCCGTGTGGTGAGCCGCCGAACGGATCGCCGGTCCCCCTGCAGGCCGCGTCATCCCCTTAAGCCCCTTCCTTGTCGCCGGTCAAAACCCTATATTCGGGTGACATGGGGCCGGCGAGACAGGCCCCGAGGAAGCATTATGGATATGGACGGAAAAACTCTGCCGGCTGATCTGGCCGGCGCTCTTGACGACCGCTCTCGTGAGATATTCCGGGCGCTGGTGGAAAGCTACATGGAGTCGGGCGATCCGCTCGGTTCCCGCAGCCTTTCGCGGATGCTGCCGATGTCGCTTTCGCCGGCGTCGATCCGAAACGTGATGAGCGATCTCGAGGATCTGGGCCTGATCTATTCGCCGCATGTCAGCGCCGGGCGGCTGCCGACCCAGAAAGGCCTGCGGTTCTTCGTCGATGCCTTCATGCAGGTGGGCGATCTGCAACCGGAAATGCGCGAGAGCATCGAGCGCCAGGTTCACTCCGAGGACCAGAGCCGGCCGGTGGACACGCTGCTGACCGAGGCCAGCCAGATGCTATCGGGCATGACACGCGGCGCCGGTCTGGTGATTGCGTCAAAGCAGGATTCCGTTGTTCGACACATCGAGTTCATCAGGCTCGATCAGTCCCGCGCGCTGGTGGTTCTCGTCGGCGGCAACGATCAGGTTGAAAACCGGATCATGGAACTACCCGAGGGCGTGACAGCCGGCCAGCTGGTCGAGGCAGCGAACTTCCTCAACGCCCATCTTGCCGGCCGAACGCTCTCCGAGGTTCGCTCCGAGCTCGAGCGGATCACCGACGAGGTGCGCAATGAGCTTGATGCGCTTTCGCATGATCTGGTCCAGCGCGGCCTCGCGGCCTGGGCAGGAAGCCAGGGCGGCGCAGGAGCTGCGCGGCTGATCGTGCGCGGTCGGGCCAACCTGCTCGAGGGCGTGAGCGAGGTCGAGGAACTTGACCGTCTGCGCATGCTTTTCGATGAGCTCGAACGCAAGGAAAGCCTCGTCGAGTTGATGACACTTGCCGAGGAGGGGTCCGGCGTGCGCATTTTCATCGGGTCCGAGAACAAGCTGTTTTCGCTCTCGGGATCCTCGGTCATCGTCGCGCCTTGGCGCGATGACGCTAATCGCGTGGTTGGCGCAGTGGGCATTATCGGCCCGACCCGGCTGAATTACGCGCGCATCGTCCCGATGGTCGACTACACTGCCCAACTGGTGTCAAAGCTGGTGCGCAAATGACGCCCGGATCGGTGCTGCAGGGGTGCCGGGCCTTGATTTTTGAGGCCTGAACCGCGATATGCGGTGCAACCTTCTTCGACATTTCAAGCAATAGACAGGACATCCATATCATGAGCGATGAAAGCCAAGGCCGCGAAAACGACAAGCCGGAAGCCGACGCCGCACCCGAAACTGCGGACGTCAAGCCGGGCGAACAGGACGCCGAGGAGTTCGATCCCATTGCCGTACTGAAGGCCGAAATCGAGGAGCTCCGTGATCAGCGCCTGCGCATGGCTGCCGAAATGGAAAACCTTCGCCGTCGAACCGCACGCGATGTCAAGGATGCCAAGACCTATGCCATTTCCGGCTTTGCCCGCGACATGCTGCAGGTCTCCGACAATCTCGACCGCGCGCTGTCTGCGGTGCCCGAGCAGGCCGAAGGCGCGGCTGACAATGGTCTCAAGACGCTGATCGAGGGCGTCGAACTCACCGGCAAGTCGATGCTCTCTGCGCTCGAGCGCCACGGCGTGCGCAAGCTCGATCCCAAGGGCCAGAAGTTCGATCCGAACTTCCATCAGGCGATGTTCGAGGTGCCCAACAAGGACGTGCCTAACAACACCGTGATCGAGGTGGTTCAATCGGGCTACGTCATTGCCGATCGCATGCTCCGACCCGCGATGGTCGGCGTCGCCAAGGGCGGCCCCAAGGATCCTGCGCCGGAGCCGGGCCCGCCGCATCCGCAGGACATCAAGGACGCCTAATGCATGTCGCGCTCAGTTGAAGCCAATTGAGCGACAACGTAGATGCATCATATCAGAGTGTTGCAGCGTCCTTTGCGCATCCAGCTGGATGTGGGGCGCTGTGGTCCGCAAGCTCCGCCGGTCGGGCGGGCGGAAGGCTGACATGACCCCGCTTGAAACGCTCGACTATGCAGGTGTGGCGGTCTTTGCCGCCACCGGCGCGCTCGCGGCCTCGCGCAAGCAGCTCGACATGATCGGGTTCGGGTTTCTGGCTGCCGTCACCGGTATCGGAGGCGGCACCTTCCGCGACCTCATCCTCGGCGATACACCTGTCTTCTGGGTGATCAACCCGGCTTATGCGGTGGTCTGCGTGGCTGTTGCGATCCTGGTCTATTTCACAGCCCATCTGGTGGAATCGCGCTATCGGCTGCTGATCTGGCTCGATGCGGCCGGGCTTGCGGCGTTCTCTGTCATGGGCGCGGCAAAGGGGCTTGCGCTCACCGGTTCGCCGATTGTGGCCATCGTCACCGGCATGATGACCGCGACGCTGGGAGGCATCCTTCGAGACCTGCTTTCAGGCGAGCCCTCGGTGCTGATGCGGCCGGAAATCTATGTCTCCGCCGCATTGCTGGGCGCTGGCGTATTTGTGATCGCAAGCCTGTTCGGTGCGCCTCTGGTCCTTGGTTCTGCCCTGGGCGTCGTTTCGGCCTTCGCCTTGCGCGGCGGCGCCATCCGCTACGGCTGGGCATTCTCGCCCTACCGCTCGCGCGCCGGTCGTCCGCCCGAGGACCTGATGTAGCCGGTTCGAATGGTAGCAGGGTTCAGGTGAGCCCGGCATCCTTCGCGGCGTCCTTCAGCGACAATTGCGGACGTGGTCCGACCTGCTGGATCACCAGACCGGCGGCGAGGCTGCCGAGCTTCCCGCACACTTCAAGTGGCAGGTCACTGGCATATCCGTGCAAAAAGCCTGCGGCGTAAAGATCTCCGGCGCCGGTCGTATCCACAACTTCGTCGATATCGATGGCATCGATGTCGATCCGCTCGTCGCGGCGGATCAGCACCGAGCCGTGCTCGGACCGGGTGATCGCTGCAAGCTTGCAGTCCTTGCCGATCTGCGCCACGGCATGTTCAAAATTGTCTGTCTGGTAGAGCGACTTGGCCTCCTCGGCATTGGCGAAAACAATATCAATCGTTCCCGAGCGCATCAGATCGAGGAATTCGCCGCGATAACGGTCGACGCAGAACGGATCGGACAGCGTCATGGACATCTCGCGACCGTTCTTGTGCGCAATGTCCGCACAGAGCCGGATCGCGTCCTTGGCCCGCGGAGGATCCCACAGGTAGCCTTCGAAATAGGTGACCTTCGCCTCGGCAACCACATCGGCCTCGATGTCATCGGGACCGAGCTCGACGCAGGCGCCGAGATAGGTGTTCATGGATCGCTCACCGTCGGGGGTGACAAAGATCATCGAGCGTGCGGTGGGCGGCGCACCGTCAAGCGGCTTGGTATCGAAATGCACGCCGAGTGCGCGGATGTCGTGGCTGAAGATCTTGCCGAGCTGGTCCGCCGAGGTCTTGCCGAAATAGGCCGAGCGGCTGCCGAAGCTCGCAAGCCCTGCAGCGGTGTTGCCGGCGCTGCCGCCCGAGGCCTCGATGGCGGGCCCCATGCGCGAATAGAGAAGCTCAGCGCGTTCGGCGTCGACCAGGTTCATCGCGCCCTTGATGATGTTGTTGTCGCTCAGGAACGACTCGTCGCAGCGGGCGATGATATCGACAATGGCGTTGCCGATGCAAAGGACGTCAAACTTGCTCATGGGTATCCCTTTTGCAGCACTGCGATCCGAAGCGCAGCCGGGTCTCAATGGCAGATTTTCTGGCAGAGTGGAACCCCGCAAGCTGTGGCTGCTTGGGGTCAAGATCGCTACGGCGGAGGCAGCAAAGCCACTGACGCGGCCTGCTGGCAGCTGTGGAAGGTCTTGTGGCGGTGGTCCTGAGCCTAAGTCTCGAAACCACGCGGCTTCAGGAACGCGGCGAGATTATCCAGGAAGCGGTTCTTGTCTTGACTGTTCAGTGCATCGCCGATTTCCCCCAACACGGCTGAAATCAGCGTCTTCTGCACCGCGCAGAACCAGGCGGGCGGCTTGGCAATCTTTTTTTCGAGGAGAAACGTGGACCCGAGGCAGGACTGGCAGATTTCGTTTGCCCAGCACTGACCGCAGGTGTCGTGGTAGTCCTTTCCGTTTTCGACGAACCTTTTCGAAATTTGTGCGTAACGGTCTGCATCCCAGTCCTTGCCGATGAACCCGTAAGAGGTTTCTTCGGATTCCAGAAGGTAACAGGGAAAGGCCTCCCCATCGTAGTTTACGGCCATGAAGCTCCGTCCCGCGCCGCAGACATGGGTATTGCGGGTCCGGTTCGCAAAGCCGTCAATAACGAACTGTATGCCCCGGAGCAGGAAGGGATCATCTGATCTGAATGACCGGATGCAGTTGCGTGCCGCTTCGGAAAAGTCACAACTGACCTGCTCGATTTCCGCGTAGGCTCCCTCTCCATGCCATGAGCCGAGCGCGAGGGTGATCTGCATCTCCCGGACACCGAGTTCGAGAATGTGCTCAACGACATCGTTCACGCTGAAGCCGCTCTTGTGGTGGCTGCGTGTGTAGACCGTTTCGATGGCGACCGGGACCTCGGCTGCGATGAACTTTTCAAGCGTCTTGTAAACCTTGTCGTAGGACCCCTTTCCACCGGAAAAGGGCCGCAGCTGATCGTGTATGTCTCTCGGCCCGTCCAGGCTGACCAGCACATAGAAGTTCTTTGCAGCGAAATAGGAAATCATTTCGTCGGTGATCCGCGTGCCGTTTGTCACGATCACGAAAGCGGGTGGAGCAAAGTCGAGCTGCGTGCTTCTTTCAGTCACGTAGTCCACCGCGACACGAATCTCTTCGAACGCCAGTGCGGGCTCGCCACCGAGAAACTTCAGGCTCTTCAGGCCGTTGCGTGAAAGTTCGAGAGCCTTGTCGATCGCTGCCCGGCAGGTCTCCGGCAGCATGACTTTCTTTGATTTGTTGAGCTCCTCAGCATAGCAATAGGAGCACGCGAGATTGCAGATCTGGCTAATGTTGAGCACGAGGTCCTTGACGCCAGTCTCATCAGGCCTTCGGCTGCCGGGCAGGGGAGGTTGATTTTTGGCGATGTCGCCAAAAAAGCTCCGTGCTGCACTTTCATGGGGTTTTTCGCCCGGCAGATTTTTGGCGAACGCGTCCGAGCGAAAAGCGTCAAGAGCGGAAATGACCACTTCCGGTGCTTCGAGAATGCTGCAGGATTCGGGTAGATAGATGTAATCACCTTTTGCCCCGGAAACGATGGAGAATCGCCCCTTGGCAGCTTGCACCCCAGTGCCGCTTGGAGAAGCGCCGGCAGGAATCCGGTCGGACATGATTTTTCTCCCACTGGATGGTGGAGTGCGGCAGCCGCCCGCGGGCGGCTGCTGCTTCACGCGGGTCAGCCGCAGCCGATGCCGCCACAGTTCGCCCGCGAGGCGGACGCAAGTTCCGAGAGCTTGTTGATGTCCTCGACGCTCATGGCAGCGATCGCATCCTTGTGCGCCATCAGGGAGCGGATCGGTCCCGCGCCGATCGCCTCTGCCACTTTTTCCATGTCTCTGCCTGAAAGGTGGGAGAGGTCCGGTGTGTCACGTGATGCCATATTGAGGCTCCTTCTTGCCTGGATGAACATAGACACCGGTCAGGTGAATTCCCGACCAACACAACCATACTATGTATTCATTATAAAATAAACCTGTGATTGATTTACTGATCGGAGGACGGACTGAGAGCTGACTTTGCATCAGGAGTATTCCAGATCACAAAGTGAGCAAATCGGCAGGAAAACCGGTGGCGTGGGCAGATTCCGCCCTGGCGGTTGCAGGATCGTTGCGTGTCTGGCTCAGTCCAGTCGGCGCTTGAGTTCGTAAAGCGCCTCGAGCGCGTCGCGCGGGGTCATGTCGTCGGGATCGAGTTCCTTGAGGTAGGCGTCGCTTGCCGATGGTCCCTTTTCAACCTTAACCTTTGGCGTCTGCACGGGGACTGCGAACAGCGGCAGATCGTCAATCAGACGCGTCGCCGGATTTTCCCGCTCGGTCGATTCAAGCAGGTCGAGCACTTCGCGTGCACGGGCAACGACCGCGTCGGGCAGGCCCGCGAGCCGCGCCACCTGAATCCCGTAGGACCGGTCGGCAGCGCCCGGTCCGACCTCATGCAGGAAGACGACGTCGCCCTGCCATTCCTTGACCTTCATCGTCGCGTTCGACAGCCGCGACAGTTTTTCCGACAGCGCGGTCAGTTCGTGGAAATGGGTGGCGAACAGGGCACGGCAGCGGTTCTCCGCATGCAGGTGCTCGACCGCGGCCCATGCAATCGAAAGCCCGTCGAAGGTCGCGGTTCCGCGGCCGATCTCGTCGAGGATCACCAGCGACCGCTCGCTCGCCTGGTTGAGAATGGCCGCGGTCTCGACCATTTCGACCATGAAGGTCGAGCGTCCGCGCGCCAGGTCGTCGGAAGCGCCGACGCGCGAGAACAGCCGGTCGACGACCCCGATATGGGCCGAACCGGCGGGCACGAAGGAGCCCATCTGCGCCATGACCGCAATCAGCGCATTCTGTCTCAGGAATGTCGACTTGCCGCCCATGTTCGGCCCGGTGAGAAGCCATATCGCCCCGCCCTTGTCGGCGTCCGTCGGCGGCGAGAGATCGCAGTCATTGGCAACGAAGGGCTGTTCGGCCTGACGCCTGAGCGCCTGTTCGACCACCGGGTGGCGGCCGGCGGTGATTTCAAAGGCAAGGCTCTCGTCCACTTTCGGCCGGGCATAGCCCTGTTCTTCGGCAAGGCAGGCGAGCGATGCGGTGACGTCGATCACCGCCAGTGCATCGGCCGCGGCCTTGATCGCATCGGCATGCGAGACCGTCAGCAGCACAAGGTCGTCGAAGGCGGCGAGCTCGATGGCCAGAGCCTCGCCTGCGGCATTGGCGATGCGGGTTTCGAGATCCGACAATTCCGTGGTGGTGAACCGCATGGCATTGGCCATGGTCTGGCGGTGGATGTATTTTGCCTTTGCCTCGTCGCCCTGTGTCAGCGGACCGGCATTCTGGGCGGTCACCTCGATGAAATAGCCCAGCACGTTGTTGTGCTTGATCTTGAGCGAGCGAACGCCGGTCTCCTCCGCATAGGAGAGCTGCAGGCCCGCGATCACGCGCCGTGACTGGTCCCGGAGCGCGCGAAGCTCGTCGAGTTCCGCGGAGGCGCCGGACCGCACAAAGCCGCCATCGCGCTTGAGCAGCGGAAGTTCGTCATCAAGGGTTGCCGACAGCCTGTCGGCGATCTCACCGGGGAGAGCATGCAGGCTTGCCGACGCATCTGCCAGGTGAGCCGGTATTTCCGCGCCGTCGAGCAGAGTTGCAATCTCGCCTGCGGCTTTCACGCCTGCGAGAATGGCCCCGAGATCGCGGGGCCCGCCGCGGTTCAGAGCCAGCCGGGAGAGAGCCCGCGGCATGTCGGGCACGCCCCTGAGCGACTGCCTGAGCGCATCGGCGAGCGTCCCATTTGCGATCAGGCTCGAAACCCCGTCGAGCCGGGCGTTGATCGCAGCCGGATCGGTCAGCGGCGCCATCAGCCACTCGGCAAGCCTGCGTCCGCCGCCCGCCGTCACGGTCCGGTCGATGGCCTTGATCAGGCTGCCCTGCCGCGATCCCGAGAGTGTACGCACCAGTTCGAGGTTCGCGCGCGTTGCCGGGTCGATGAAAAGCCGCGCGCCGTCTCGCTCGCGTTCCGGACGGCCGAGCGGCGGCCGTTCGGAGATCTGGGTTTTCTCCACATAGGCCACGACCGCCGCTGCCGCGGCCAGTTCGGCTCGGGAGAAATCGCCGAAGCCGTCGAGCGAGCCGACCTCGAAGAACCGCGCGATCCGCCCTTCTGCCGTGGCGCTGTCGAAAAGCACGCCGGGTTGCGGCGTTGCCACCCGGCCAAGTTGATCAACCAGCGGCCTGACCTCGGGGTCATGGAACACGTTCTCCGCCAGGATCAGTTCGCGCGGCTCGACCCGCGCAATGTCGGCCAGCAATCTTGCAAGCCTGCTTTCGGCGACATGAAACGCACCCGTCGAAATGTCGATCCAGGCAAGCCCGTACTGCGCCTCGCCCGATCCGCGAACCCGCGCAAGCGCCATCAGGAAATTGGATTGCGCCGGGTCGAGCAGCTTTTCCTCGGTCAGCGTGCCGGGTGTGACAAGCCGGGTGACATCGCGGCGAACGACCGATTTCGAACCCCGTTTCTTGGCTTCCGCCGGATCCTCGGTCTGTTCGCACACAGCGACGCGAAAACCGAGCCCGATCAGTTTCTGCAGGTAGTCGTCGGCGGCATGAACCGGCACGCCGCACATCGGAATGTCCTGACCCAGATGCTGTCCGCGCTTGGTCAGCGTGATCCCGAGCGCGCGCGATGCATCGATCGCGTCCTCGAAAAACAGCTCGTAGAAATCGCCCATCCGGTAGAACAGCAGCGAGTCCGGGTTTGCCGCCTTGATCTCGATGAACTGCTCCATCATCGGCGTCGCCGAGGCCCGGCTTTCGGGCGTCGCCAGCTGGGCAGTCGACAGCGTGGATGAGAGGTGCGCGGTTTCGGCGTTCAAAGGCGGCCTGCCATTCTTGGTTTTCGGATCATTCGCGGTGTAAGCTCGCCCGGCGGGCTGGCTTTACAGCCTCTTTCGTCCACCCTAACGGTGGCGATGCAGGAAACACAACACTTACGAGGCGCCGCTCAAGGGTCGCCCACAAGGGATGGAAAATCATGCCGGGGACGGACAAGTCAGATCGCTCGATTTCTCAGGTGACGGATCAGGAGGCGCTGGATTTTCATGCCCGCGGCCGTCCCGGCAAGCTTGAGATCAACCCCACAAAGCCGATGGCGACGCAGCGCGACCTGTCGCTGGCCTACTCGCCCGGCGTGGCGGTGCCGGTCAAGGCGATCGCCGAGGATCCGAGCCGCGCCTTCGATTACACAGCAAAAGGCAACCTGGTTGCGGTCATTTCCAACGGCACCGCGATTCTCGGGCTCGGCAATCTGGGCGCGCTGGCCTCGAAACCGGTGATGGAGGGCAAATCGGTGCTGTTCAAGCGCTTCGCCGATGTCGATTCTATCGATCTCGAGGTCGACACGGAAAACGTCGACGAGTTCATCAATTCAGTGCGCTTCCTCGGGCCGAGCTTCGGCGGTATCAATCTCGAGGACATCAAGGCGCCCGATTGCTTCATCATCGAGCAGCGCCTGCGCGAGATCATGGACATTCCGGTCTTCCATGACGACCAGCATGGCACCGCCATCATCGCCGTGGCGGGCCTGATCAATGCGCTGCATCTCACCGGTCGCGACCTGAAAACCACGAAACTCGTCTGCAATGGCGCGGGTGCTGCGGCGATTGCCTGCATCGAACTGGTCAAGGCGATGGGTTTTGCGCCGCAAAACATCACGCTGTGCGACACCAAGGGCGTGATCTACAAGGGCCGCACCGAGGGCATGAACCAGTGGAAATCCGCCCATGCGGTGGAAACCGAAGCCCGTTCGCTGGCCGACGCCATGGACGGCGCCGACGTCGTTTTCGGCCTGTCGGTGAAAGGATCTCTCACCGAGGACATGGTCGCGTCGATGGCGCCCAACCCGATCATCTTCGCCATGGCAAACCCGGATCCCGAGATCACGCCGGAGGAGGTCGCGCGCATCCGCGACGATGCGATCATGGCGACGGGCCGCTCCGATTACCCCAACCAGGTCAACAATGTTCTGGGCTTTCCCTATATCTTTCGCGGCGCGCTCGATGTGCGGGCCACGACGATCAACGAGGACATGAAGATCGCCGCTGCAGAGGCCTTGGCCAATCTGGCGCGCGAGGACGTGCCCGACGATGTCGCTGCCGCCTATCAGGGTGTACGGCCGCGCTTCGGCCCGCAATACATCATTCCGGTGCCCTTCGATCCGCGGCTGATTTCGGCCATTCCGGCTGCTGTCGCCCGCGCGGCGATGGATTCGGGCGTCGCCCGCAAGCCGATCCTCAACATGGATCTCTATCAGCAGGAACTGTCCGCGCGGCGCGATCCGATCGCCTCGACGCTGCAGCGGCTCTACGAGCGGGTCCGCCGTCACCCCCGCCGGGTGGTCTTCGCCGAGGGCGAGGAGGAACAGGTGATGCGCGCGGCCGTCTCCTATGTGAACCAGCGGCTCGGCACCGCCTGCCTGCTTGGCCGCGAGGAACAGATGCGCGAAACGGCACGGTTTGCCGGCATTGACCTCGACAGGCCCGGCATCGAACTGGTCAATGCCCGGGTCTCAAGGCGTGTGGAAGCTTATACCGACTACCTCTATGCCCGGCTGCAGCGTCAGGGCTACCTGCACCGTGATTGCCAGCGGCTGATCAACACCGACCGCAACCATTTCGCGGCCTGCATGGTCGCGCTCGGCGATGCCGACGCGATGGTGACCGGCACGACGCGAAACTATTCCACTGCACTGGAGGACATCAAGAGATGCATCGATGTCAGGCCCGGTCACCGGATGATCGGTGTCTCGCTGGCGCTGTGCCGGGGCCGCACCGTCTTTGTCGCCGACACCGCGGTGATCGACATGCCCAATTCCGAAGAGCTTGCGGATATCGCCGAGGAGGTCGCCGGCATGGCCCGCCGGCTGGGTTACGAGCCGCGTGTGGCGATGCTCGCCTATTCCACTTTCGGCCACCCCACGGGCGAGCGGTCTGACCGCGTGCGCGAGGCGGTTCGCATCCTCGACAAGCGCCGGGTCGATTTCGAGTATGACGGCGAAATGGCCGCTGACGTTGCGCTCAATGCCAAGGTGATGGAGCAGTATCCGTTCTGCAGGCTTTCGGGCACCGCCAATGTGCTGGTGATGCCAGCCTTCCACTCGGCCTCCATTTCGACCAAAATGCTTGAGGAACTCGGCGGCTCGACCGTGATCGGACCCTTGCTGGTGGGCCTCAACAAGTCGGTGCAGATTGTCCCGATGGGCGCCAAGGATTCCGACATCGTCAACATGGCGGCAATCGCGGCCTACAACGCGGCAAGCTGACCCAGGAAATTTGCCTGGCGAATTCAGCCGATGAAGCGCGAGGCGTCGGCGCCGTAGTGGTTGAGGTAGCGGCCGCTGATCTGCTTGACCGGCAGGATCACCAGAATGTCGGTGGTCCTGAAGGCATGATCGACAACGGCTTCCTGCGAGACCAGCGCGCCGAGCCGCAGATATCCCTTGACCAGCGGCGGCATGGCGGCCAGCGCGGCGCGGGGCGTGATGGCCTCGACCGGCATCATGTCCATCGAAACCCCGCGTCCGGGAATGGCGCGCACGGTCCATTCGTCACGCGCGGCGACCGACTGATTGAGGAAGGACAGCGGCAGGGCATGCGCGTAGGCCTTGTCGCCTGAAAACGAGGCGCAGCCGAACATCACGTCGATCCTGTGCTCGACCGCATAGGCCCAGTTGCCCTGCCAAAGGGCTTCGAGGGTGCGGCGCGTGCGGTAGGCCGGCAGCACGCAGGAACGGCCGAGTTCCAGAAAACGCTGGTCGCGGTGACGCCCGACGAGATCCGCCACGTCAAATTCTGTCTGCGAGTAAAATCCGTTGTAACGCTCGGCAACGTCCTGACGCAGCAAGCGGTAGGTGCCCACAATCTGGGTTTCCGGCTGACCGCCGAGCGCGGTGTCGAGCACCAGCAGATGGTCGCAATAGCGGTCGATCGTGTCGAAGTCGCGCTTCTGCTGCATGGCGTCGACAGGAAGGCTGGCGCCCATCTCCTCGACAAACACCTTGTAGCGCAGCGTCTGGGCCGCGTTGATTTCGGCTCGTGTCGCCGCAAGCCTTACATCGAGTGTGCCGATCCGGCCAAGCAGACGGGGCTTTTCGAGCTCCGGCGCGAAAGCTGGGGGAACCGACTGGTAAGTTGGCTGCTGCACTTGCGTTTCCATGGGTCATCTCCCGCCTGATACTGGCGGCTATCAACCATGATTCTGCGACAGACTGGTGACATTGACCACCCCAAAACTAAAGGGTGGATCATGGTGCTGGCGGGGCTTTCGAAAGCCTGCGTCACCCGCCGGTCCGGATGCTGACGTTTCAGGCCGCGGCGCGGCTCTTGCCGCGCGCCGTCATCGTCACCAGCGAGACCAGCCACTCCGGGTCGACCGGCTTCTCGGCATGACCGTCGGCGCCGGCAGCGAGCAAATCGTCGCGGGTCGAGGCTTGACCGTCCGCGGACAGGACGATGATCGGGAGGTGCTCGAACTGGTTGACCTCCTCCTCGCTGCGGATGCGGGTGATGGCGCTGCGTCCGTCGAGTTCGGGCATCGACAGATCCGTGATCGCGATGTCGTAGTTGAGCGCACCGCCAGGCCGGTTCATGGCCTCTTCGAGCAGCGCCCGCCCGTTGTCCACCAAGGTAACGCGATGACCCTGGCGCGCGAGCACGGTGCGCACCATCAGCGCGTTGACCGGATCGTCTTCGGCGAGAAGGATATCGAGCGTCGGGTTTTCAGAGCTTCGTTCCAGCACCGGCGGGCGCGGCTTGGTCGCCAGCCTGTTGCGGTCGTCGCGGTCGTCGCGGCGGGTCAGGACATTGATCAGCGATGTCCGACGCACGGGGCGCACCAGCCAGGCGTCGGCTCCGTGGTCGCCATGACCTTCAAGGTCGCGGCTGTCTTCGGGCGCGATCACCAGCGTGCGCGCGACCGAGCCGGTCAGTTCGGACGGTGCGGCAGCCAGAAGGCTCTCGGCCTGGTCTGCCATGCGGCGATCGACAATGATGTCCGTCAGCTCCGATCCGGCGCGATTGAGGCGGGTGAGGGCGGCAATCATGCTTTCGGCGTCGCTGGCGGCTTCGGCGTAACCGCCCAGATCTCGGATGCTCCAGAGCATGGCCGCTGAAACCGGTCCGCGAGGCCCGATGACCAGCACCGCACGCTCGCTCAGCGGACCGCGCAGGCGCGCCGGCGATTGCTCCTGTTTCATCTCGTCCAGCGGGATCGTGAAATGAAACGCACTGCCTTTTCCCGGCGTCGAGGCAACCCCGATTTCACCGCCCAGCGCCTCCACGATCCGCGACGAAATCGACAGTCCGAGCCCGGCCCCGCCATGTTTGCGGGTGGGTCCGTTGTCTGCGCGTTCGAACTCCTCGAAGATCTTCGCCTTGTCGTCATGCTTCAAGCCCGGACCGGTATCGGTGACGGTGAAGGTCAGCGCCGCGTCCTGAACCGAAACCTCGACCAGCACACCACCGGTTTCGGTGAACTTGATGGCATTGCCGACCAGGTTGAACAGCACCTGCCGAACCCGGCCGATGTCGGATGTGATGGTCCGCGGCGCATCGGCGGCGATATGAACGGCGATCTCTATGTCCTTGTCATGAGCCCGTGGCGCCATCAGTTCGCAGACGCCGTGAACCAGCTCGTCGAGTTCGCCTTTCTCATGTCGCAGATTGAGACGACCGGCTTCGATCGAGGTGACGTCGAGAAGGTCCTCGATCAGCGCCAGCAGCGATTGGCCGGATTCGCGCGCATTCTTGATGTAGCTCGCCTGCTCCGGTGTCGCGCCGGTCTGGCCAAGAAGGTGGGTCATGCCCAGAATGCCGTTGAGCGGGGTGCGGATCTCGTGGCTTACTGCCGCCAGAAGCCTGGTCTTGGCGTGGCTGGCGGCTTCGGCCTTTTCCCGCGCCTCGACAAGCTCCGCTGCGGCTTTCCGTGCAGCCGTCACATTGCGGCCGATGCAATGGATCAGAAGCTTTCCGGTCGCCGGATCGCGTACGGTCGTCTCGCGCCAGGTCCAGACGGTCTGAGTCTTTCCTGTTCCCAGAACGACTTCATGAGCTCCGCCGGCTTCGCCGGACCGGGGCTCTACGCCGGCCTCGGCCAGACTGGCGCCGACAGGACGCGAGCAACCGGTTGCCCGGCTGAAGGTCTCGTTGGCGAAGACGATCCGGCCATTTCTATCGCAAGCTGCGATCATGTCGCCGAGTGCATCGAACACGGAGCCGAGTTGGGCGGTGAATTCGCCCATTTCCCATTGGCGGTCGCTCTCTGTTTCGGACTGTGCAGCAGGGTTGCCCGTTGATGCTTCCGCCAGGGCCGGACCCGTGGCATCGCCTCGGTCCGCTCGCTGCAAGCGGCGGATCAGGGGCATGCCCGCAAGAACCGCGACACCGGCCAATGAAGCCAGAAGCACCGTCGGCGCGTCATAGGCAATCGAAAGGCCTGCGGCGGCGAGAGCTGCGGAAATGGCAAGCAACGGTCCCGATGCGGAGAACCTGCGCCCGGACGCACCGGCCTCAGGCGCGGCTGCCGGGGCATCCTTCCGGTGATGTACGGCCACCGGCAGTACCGGCGGAACCTCGTTCGAGGAAGGTTCCGCCTGGCTCAGTGCCAGCGAAAGGGTCTTTTGCAGTTGGTGCGGTTCTGTGCTCATGGACCCGTTGTAACACGCGCCCGGTGAGCAAAGTTTTCAGCAAAAGGATCGTATTTTAGTGGTTCCCGGAATCACTGTTTCATATTGACCACGACGCGTCCGCGGATCTTGCCGTCGATGATCGCGTGCGCCGCGTCGATAATGCCGTCAAAACCGATTTCGGTCGAGAGCGCCTCGAGCTTGCCCAGATCCAGATCGTCGACAAGCCGGGCCCAGGCCTCCTGCCGCAATGCCAGCGGCGCCATCACCGAATCGATGCCGAGCAGCGATACGCCGCGCAGGATGAACGGGGCCACCGAGGACGGCAGGTCCATGCCCTGTGCCAGACCGCAAGCCGCGACGGCGCCGCCGTAAGAGGTCATCGAAAGCACATTGGCGAGCGTATGGCTGCCGACCCCATCGATGCCGCCGGCCCAGCGCTCCTTGCCGAGGGGTTTGGCCGGTTCGGAGAGTTCCGCGCGGTCGATCACCTCGGAAGCGCCGAGCTGCTTGAGGAAATCCGCTTCACCGGTGCGCCCGGTGGAGGCGATCACCTCGTAGCCGAGCTTGCCAAGCACGGCGATTGCGACAGTGCCGACGCCGCCATTGGCGCCCGTGACCACGATCGGGCCCCGCTCCGGTGTGATCCCGTGGCGTTCCAGCGCCATCACCGAAAGCATCGCCGTGTAACCTGCGGTGCCGATCGCCATGGCGGAGCGGCCATCCATGCCCTTGGGCATGGGAATCAGCCAGTCGCCCTTAAGCCGGGCATAGGCGGCATACGCGCCGGTGTGGACCTCACCGACACCAAAGCCGTTGAGAATGACCTTGTCGCCCGGCTGGAAGCGGCTGTTCTCGGAGCTCACGACTGTGCCGGCGCAATCGATCCCGGGGATCATCGGCCAGCGCCGTACGACCGGTCCCTTTCCGGTGATGGCCAGTCCGTCCTTGTAGTTGACCGTGGTCCATTCGACCTCGACAACGACGTCGCCTTCCATCAGGTCATCGAGCCCGAGTTCGGCGACATTGACCGACATCACCTTGTCTTCGTTGCGGGTGAGCTGGATGCCCTTAAAACGGTTTTCCATAAAAACTCCTCATATTTTGTTGTCGGCAGACTGGCGCGCCAACACCGGAAGATCAAGAGCGCGGGGTGCGTGCGCTACTCGGAGCGATTTTTCGACTTGCGGTCGCGCAGCGCCGCAATCAGTTCATCGAGGACGATGAGACCTGCCCCGACGCTGATGAAGCTGTCGGCGAGATTGAACACCGCGAATGACCAAGTCCTCGTGTGAAACAGGATGTAGTCGACCACATGTCCGTAGACCGCCCGATCGATCAGGTTGCCCAGCGCACCGCCGATGATGAGCGCGAAGCCCAAGTGCGCCAGCGTCCGGTCCGCGGGTGTTCGCCGCCACAGGTAGAGCACGAACATGATCACCACCAGGGTCAGCAACAGCAGACCGCTGTCGGGCAGGTCCTTGAGCAGGGAGAAGGCGATGCCTTCGTTCCATGTGCGGTAGAGCGAGAGCATCGGCAGGACCGGTACCAACTCGTTAAACGGCAGCATGGTTTCGACCAGATACTTGATGATCTGATCGAGACCGACAGCGCCCGCGACCATGGCGACCATCGGTCCGGGACGGCCAAGGAACGGCCCGGTCACAGGGCGGATCCTTCAAGATCGAGAAGATGCCGCCGCGCCTCGAACAGCATGACGCCCGTGGCGATCGCCAGGTTGAGCGAATCCGCACGGCCGGCCTGCGGAATGCGTGCAAGCTTGCCGCATTGCTCCGCAAGCGCATCGGTCAGACCGGCCTGCTCGTTGCCCATCAGAAGCACGACGGGCCTTTGCCTGTAGTCGATGCTTCGGTAGTCGACGCTGCCCTTGAGGTGGCTGCCGACCACAAAGGCATCCGATTGCTTCGCCCAGGCGATGAAATCGGCCTGCGAGGCGCGCACGAGCGGCACCGAGAACACGGACCCCATGGTGGCGCGGACGGTCTCGGTCGAAAACGGATCGACGGTGTCGCCGATCAGGATGACGCCCGAAGCGCCTGCCGCATCCGCCGTACGGATGATGGTTCCGAGATTGCCGGGATCCCGCACCCGGTCCAGCGCAATCCAGGTTTCGTCCGGCTGCGGACGCACGGATTCGAGCGGTTGCGTCTTCTGCTCGAAGACGGCGATCACGGCTTGCGGATTGTCGCGTCGGGTGATTGCGGTCAGCACCTTCTCGCTGACTTCGAGAACGAGTCCGCCACGCGCCACGGTGCGCGCTGCGATGGCTTCGACCTGATCCTTGCCGCGCTGGTTCTTGGCGTAGATCAGCGTGCGCAGGGTCCAGCCCTGGTCGATCGCGTCGATCACCAGTTTCAGCCCCTCGGCGAGAAAGGTTCCGGTCGCGTCGCGTTGCTTTTTCATCGACAGCGCTCGGATGTCCTTGATCACGGGGTTGGACAGGCTGGTGATGTCCTTGACCTGCCCGACGCGGCCGGCGCCGCCCGGAGCGGAAGGTCTTGAGGGCGTTTCGGTCATTGTGGCAGCCACCTCGAATACAGCGATGTCGACAGCGCCCGCCCGGCTCCTGCTTCCGTGCTCTCGCGCAAGATGAGTTCACCCGACTCCACCACGCCGCCCGCACCGCGCATGGTCTCGCGCATCAGTTCGTGGATGGCATAGAACGAGGCCCGGATCGAATAGGCGGTCAGCACCAGCCCCAGCGGTTTGGGACTCAAGAGTTCCCGGCAGATGTCGAGCATCAGCGGCAGGTGATCGAACAGCTGCCACACCTCGCCGTTCGGGCCGCGGCCGAATTTGGGCGGGTCGGTGAGAATGATGTCGTAGCGATTGCCCCGGCGCTCCTCGCGCGCGATGAACTTCATCGCATCCTCGCAGATCCAGCGAACCGGCCGATTTTCCAACCCGGCGAGGGCCTGGTTTTCCCGTGCCCATCCGATCGCCTTCTTCGACGCATCCACATGGGTGACCTCGGCCCCGGCCTTCGCCGCCACGAGCGAGGCAACGCCGGTGTAGCCGAAAAGATTGAGAACCTTGAGAGGGCGGTTGGCTTGGTTGATCTGTTCGGCCATCCAGCGCCAGTGGGCGATTTGCTCGGGAAACACCCCGACATGACGGAACGAGGTCAGCCGGCCATGAAAATCCACACCCAGCAGCTGCATCGGCCATGTCTCGCCCAGGGGCACGTGCGGAAAGGCCCAGCGGCCGATGCCGTCCTCGTCGGTGTCCCCGGTGAACAGCGCATCCGCCTTGTTCCATTCAGCATCGGGCAGCGAGCGCGGCCACAGCGCCTGGGCTTCCGGACGGATGACGCGCAGGTCGCCGTAAAGCTCGAGCTTCTCCCCGGCGCCTTGCGCATTTCGTCCGCTGTCGATCAGCCGGTAGCCGTCCTCGTCGCCAACTTCGAGGATCAGCGGGGCGTTGCCGGGCGGAAGCGGGCCGTTGCGGACCGTCAGTTCGCGGACCGGAGCCGCCGTCGCGGCATTTGCCGATAGCTTCCCGCGCGAACGCTTGCCGCTGGCACCGGGAGCCTGGCCGGACGACCCCTCGCCCGCAACTCCGGGCTTGGCCGGACCCGGCCCGGACCTCTTGCGCGCAGGCTTTGCTGCGGGCCGGTTGCCGCGTCGTGCTTGCTGGGAGCGTTTGTCCGCCAACTTTGAATGGTCCGATCTGTCACGGTTCGGGTGGCGATTGACGCCTCCGGAACAACGGGTTTGCCTGATCCGCAGGACATAGCAACCACAAATGCACTTGGCAAAGCCGATTTCCGTTTGCTTAGATGCATCGCGGCCGGCCATAAGTGGGGCGGCATACCGGGAGGATCTTGAACAATGGAAATGCATGGCGAAGAGCGTATCGTGGCCCCGCGTCAGGTGGTCTGGGAAGCGTTGAATGATCCCGATGTGCTGCGCGAGTGCATTCCGGGGTGCCAGGATCTCGAAAAGACCTCGGACAACGAGATGGCGGCGACCGTGAAAATCAAGATCGGTCCGGTCTCGGCCAAGTTCACCGGTGAGGTCACGCTCGAAAACATCAACGCGCCGGAAAGCTACACGATCTCCGGCGAAGGCAAGGGCGGCATCGCGGGCTTCGCAAAGGGCGGCGCCGATGTGAGGCTCGCCGACGAGGGCGATGAAACCCTGCTGACCTATGATGTAAAAGCCCAGGTCGGCGGCAAGCTGGCACAGCTCGGCTCACGTCTGATCGACTCGACCTCGAAGAAGCTCGCCGGTCAGTTCTTTGCCAGGTTCAACGAGATCGTGAGCGAACGGGCCGCCAGGGCTTGAAACCCACAATGCGCGGCCATTTCGGGGTTTGAGATTGCCGCAGCCCGAAAATCCCGGGCGCTCGGTACTCGGCCCGCAAGCTCAATGTTCCGTCTCGCACAGGCTGTGGTCGGCCAGGGTCTCGATCACCGCGCAGTCGGCAATGTTGTCCGCATCACAATCGGATATGCGCTTGAGTTCCCGCTCCAGACGTTGAAGCCTGGCGATCCTCGCTCGAACGTCGGCAAGCCGTTGCGCTGCCAGCTTGTGGGCGTCGCGGCAGGGCCGCTCGGGATGCTGGCTGAGTTCGAGCAATCCCCTGATGTCGTCGATCGAAAAGCCGAGTTCGCGGGAATGCCGGATGAAGGACAGGCGCTTCAGGCCATCGCTCGAATAGCGGCGCTGATTGCCCTCCGAGCGTTCCGGGGCTGCGATCAGCCCCATTTGCTCATAATAGCGAATGGTCGGGATTTTCACGCCGCAACGCCTGGACAACTCACCGATGGAAAACATTCGTTTCGCCTCTTGAACCTATAGTGGCTAGAGGGATTATATCCGGTGCCGGTTGCAAGGCAAGGAAACTGAAATGTCGCATGAACACTCCCATCCCGCACACGCCGACGAGGCCGCCGGCTCAGCTTGCGGATGTTCCGGCAATCCCCGCTTCGATGGCGTCGACCCGGCCTACAAGCGCGTTCTCTGGGCTGTGATCGCCATCAACGCGGCCATGTTTTTCGTCGAGATGTCGGCGGGCAGGCTGGCCGGTTCGCAGGCACTGCAGGCCGATGCGCTCGATTTTCTCGGCGATGCGCTGACCTACGGATTGAGCCTCGCGGTCATCGGCATGAGCTTAAAGGTCCGCTCGATGGCAGCATTGCTCAAGGGTATGAGCCTGCTGTTGATGGGGCTGTGGGTGTTCGGCTCCACAGTCTATCAGGTCTTCGTCCTCGGCATGCCAAGCGCTCAGATCATGGGTGTGATCGGCCTGCTTGCGCTGGCGGCCAATCTGGCGAGCGTGGTGCTGTTGATGCGCTACAAGGACGGCGACGCCAATGTCCGTTCTGTGTGGCTGTGCTCGCGCAACGACGCCATCGGCAATGTCGCGGTCATGGCGGCAAGCGCGGCGGTCTGGTTCACGGCATCGGCCTGGCCCGACCTTGTGGTGGCACTGCTGATGGCGGGACTGTTCTTGAGATCGGCGCAGCTCATCCTCGCGCAGGCCTGGAAGGAATACCGCTCCGGCGAGGATCTCGGCGCGCTGGCCCATCACGGCCATGATCATGCCTGACCGGCTCCCAATGTACAGGGCCGAGCCGGCCCGAAGGGCTGCCGTTATTCCGCGAGGTCGCGCATGACCTTGATCAGGTCCGATTTGCCCTCGAAACCGATGCCGGGCAGGTCGGGCATGGTGATGTGGCCGTCCTCGACCTCCACCCCGTCGGGGAACCCGCCATAGGGCTGGAACAGGTCCGGATAGCTTTCATTGCCGCCGAGCCCCAGGCCCGCCGCGATGTTGAGCGACATCTGGTGGCCGCCATGCGGGATGCAGCGCGACGGCGACCAGCCGAACTGGCGCAGCACATCGAGCGTCCTGAGATACTCGACCAGGCCGTAGGATAGGGCGCAATCAAACTGCAGATAGTCCCGATCGGGGCGCATGCCGCCATAGCGAAGCAGGTTGCGGGCGTCCTGGTGTGAAAACAGGTTCTCGCCGGTCGCCATCGGGGCATCATAGAACTCTGACATCGCGGCCTGAAGCGCATAGTCCAGCGGATCGCCGATCTCCTCGTACCAGAAAATCGGATAGTCACGCAGCATCTTGGCATAGGCAATCGCGGTTTCGAGATCGAACCGGCCATTGGCGTCAACGGCGAGCCGGGCCTGCGAGCCGATCTCGTCGAGTACGGATCCGATGCGGGCCTGATCCTCCGAAAGCGATGCGCCGCCGATCTTCATCTTCACCACGGTGTAGCCGCGATCGAGATAGGAGCGCATCTCTGCGCGCAATTGGGTGTTGTCCTTTCCGGGATAGTAATAGCCGCCGGCTGCATAAACGAAGACGCGGGGATCCGCCTCCCGGCCCTTCATGTCGGCAAGATGTTTAAACAGCGGCTTGCCCTCGATCTTTGAAACGGCGTCCCAGACGGCCATGTCGATGGTGCCGACGGCGACCGAGCGCTCGCCATGCCCGCCGGGCTTCTCGTTCGACATCATCGCAGCCCAGATGCGGTGCGGATCGAGGTTGGTGCCCTCGTCATTCATGAGGCTTCCGGGATCTGCCTCCAGAACGCGGTCGCGGAACCGCTCGCGGATCAGGCCGCCCTGGCCATAGCGGCCATTGGAGTTGAACCCGTAGCCCACAACCCGTCGCCCGTCGCGCACAACGTCCGTAACAACCGCGACAAGGCTAGCCGTCATCTTCGAAAAATCGATATAGGCGTTGCGGATCGGCGAGGCGATCGGTTTGGTGACTTCTCGGATATCGATGATGCGCATTGGAAGGGTCCTTCAAGGCGTAACCCGTGCGAGGCAGCCGCGACGGACAGGGAATGGGGAAGATAAGCAGATGCGCAGCGGATGGCTGGAAACGTTGGGTAGAAATGGGTCGGTCGGAAACAGGTTGGGCTGGTTCGGAAATGCGAATGGGGATCTGTCTGCCGCGTGACGCGCAGGTTCAGGTAACGACAGGTCAGGCCGCGTCGCGGCTATCGGGTGCCGGCAGGGCGGAGGCGATCTCTTTCGCCTTGGCCTTTTGGCGATCGGCTTCCGTATGCCACTTGACCGCCTCGCTTGCCTCCTTGCGCGCCCGCTTGCGATGCTTGCCCTGCTTGAACCAGGTGGCGAGCGATCCGATGATCATGCCGAACATCAGCGCCGCAAACAGGAAAACGAAGAAGGGTGCGGTCACCGACAGGACCTGGTCCTGCGGCTGGAACGGGTTCAGCGCCAGCGTCACTGCGGTGCGGTTGGCCACAGAAAGCATGACCAGCACAATGGCCAGGGGAACCAGGATCACCAGTGCGACGATACGTTTTACCATGTTCAGGTCCGTGCTCTTTCCGGTCGTGAATGATTTCGACTGTGTCAGATGACCAATTTGCCATCTGTCGCGCCCCGGGGTCAATCCGCATGGGCTGCAACCGCTGACCGAGTTCGCTGTGAACGATGCAAGTCGCCGCAGCGTCAGGGCCTGCTGTCGGGCCTCAGTCCTTGGCCTCGGGATTGAGCCGCTCGCGCAGTTCCTTGCCGGTCTTGAAGAACGGCACCCATTTTTCCTCGACGAAGACCGGCTCTCCGGTGCGCGGGTTCCGGCCGGAGCGCGGCGGACGGTTCTTGACGGAAAAGGCGCCGAAGCCGCGCAACTCAACGCGGTTGCCTTCGGCGAGGGCATCAGTGATCTCGTCCAGGACCGCATTGACGATGTTTTCGACATCACGGTGGTAAAGATGCGGGTTGCGCGCGGCAACCGCCTGAACCAGTTCCGACTTGATCATCTATTTTCCCCTAGTGTTCCGCCGCCTCTTCTCCACCAACCTGCCAAACCGACACAAGACCGTCAAGAAACAACTTGCCGCCGGTTAGACGGTTGATTTCATCCGAGATCCGCGCTGGAGCGCCGAAAAAGCCCGACGCCAGATTGATGACGCGAGCGCCGATCAGTTGCCGGGTTGGATCGTTCGCAGGTTTCCACTCAATGATTTCGAGAGCGTCCTCCACACCGCGTCCTTCAAGATAGGCGCGGATGTCCGTCTCGCCGCCGATCGCGTCGACCAGACCGTTCTCGAGCCCCTGTCGGCCGGTGAAGATCGATCCGTCCGCCAGCCTCAGCGCTGCACTGCGATCCATGCCCCGCCGCTCGGCCACTAGATCGACGAACCAGTCGTAGCTGTCGAGAACCATTGACCGGATCATCGCCCGGGCTTCCTCGCTCGCTTCGTGAAAGGGCGATGGTTCCGCCTTGAGCGGGGACGACTTGATCTCTTTGATGCTCAGGCCGATCTTGTCCAGCAGGTCCTGGGCCTGCGGATATTGGAAGATCACCCCGATCGATCCGACGATGGAGTTCTCCCCGGCCACGATGTGATCGGCCGAGGCGGCAATCATGTATCCGGCGGAGGCTGCGAGCGTGCGCACATCGGCCACCACCGGCTTCGTCTTGCCGACCTCGCGCAGCGCCTTGTAAAGCCGTTCGCCGCCATAGGTGGTGCCTCCCGGCGACGAGATGCTGACCACCAGGGCTTTTGCTGCCGGACTTTCCGCGACATCTTCGATCATCTCGAGCAGTGCTTCGTCATCGGTGACGACGCCGTTGATATCGATCCTGGCGATGTGATCAGAACCTGTGTCGGGACCGCCGAGATTGAGTGCGAGTGCACCCACCACCGCGATTGCCGCGACCACCGCGGCGATGCGCCAGAAACCGAGTTTGCGCCGAAGGCGACGGCGGTCGGCAAGAAGGTTCGGGTCGGTCAAAGGCATGTCTCCAATCATCGGTCGCCGGTGGCGCGGCATCCAGCGAACATGCTTTGCCAACGGACGCGAGGCATGGCAATCTTGCGCCACTGCTTCGCAATGTCACCATATTGGCATGCCATTGCCGTCGCAACAGCGCTGTTGTCGCGGCGACCCCATTGTCGGGAAGCCATCGCCAGGAGGCCGGCGGGGTCGTTGGCATCCGGTTTTGGGTCCGGACACGGAGCATTTGGAGGCACGGGGTTCATGAGCACATCGTCGGTTTCAGAGATGCCGCAAACCGGGGCCTATTCCGGTCGGTCGCACAGCGAATACCGTCGTGCGCAGGCACATTCGCGCCGAGTCAGGGCGCTCAAAATCCTGCTGCCGCTGGCCTCCGTTCTCGTTGTGGTCGGTTTCGTGGCCGTCTCCTTTGTCGGCACGCTCGTGCCCGACGGTGTGGAGATCGGGTCGGTTGCTGTGCGCAACAACAAACTGGTGATGCAGAATCCGGTCATGAGCGGCCAGACGTCCGACGCCCGGCCGTACCGCCTGGAAGCGGTTCGAGCGGTACAGGATCTGGCGACGCCGAACGTCATCGTGCTGGAGGACATCCAGGCAGACCTTCCGGTGTCTGCCAGCGAGACGGCTGTCCTTGAGGCCACCAGCGCCACCTATGACCGCGAAGGTGAGACCCTCGTGTTCAGTGAACCGTTCAAGATCATGAGCGATGGAGGCTTTTCCGCCGAAATGCAGTCGGCCAACATCGATATGGCGACCAGCGAAATGTCCACTTCCGACCCGGTCACGATCCGCTCAGGAGACGCTTCCGTGGTTGCGAAATCCATGAAGATGCAGGATAAGGGCCGCCTCATCATCCTTGAGGATCAGGTCCGGATGACCATAAACCCGTCCGCGATAAGGTCGCCGAACAGAGAGACCAACTGACATGGCCAAGATATCCCTGCTCCAATTGAGCCTCGCTGTGCTTGTCGGTCTCGCTGCCGTTTCCGGCCCTGCCTCCGTTCGGGCGCAAACCAGTGAAAGCCGGATGACCGGTCTGGCGCTTTCAAGCGACGAACCGATCCAGATCGAGAGCGATCTGCTCAAGATCAACGAGGAAACGAGCCAGGCGACATTCTCCGGCAATGTCCGGGTGCTGCAGGGCGATACCGTGCTCCAGGCGGGCGAAATGATCGTCCACTATGCCAAGAACGGGGGCTCGGTCGCCTCCGGTGCGGCCGACATTCGCGAGATCGACCTGTTCAAGAAGGTGCTGATCCGCTCGGGCACACAGACTGCCACCTCGGATACGGGCAATTTCAACATGGCCAGCGAAACCCTTGTGCTTTCCGGCGAAAAGGTGGTGCTGACGGATGCGGAAAATGTTTTCATCGGCTGCAAGCTGACGGTCGAGATGCAGAGCGGCCAGGCCAAGCTCGACAGTTGCGGACGCCGGGTGATGATCCAACTCGACCCGAAGTCGCGAAACAAGCAGTGATCCGAGCGCTCTTTTCATCGCTGGGCAAACGGGGCGGCGAGGGTGATGCATCAGAGGCCCCCGGGGGCGTTACGCGCTACGACGGCACGCTGATCGCCCGAAATCTGACAAAGGCCTACAAATCGCGCAGGGTGGTGGACGGTGTTTCGCTCGGGGTGCGTCGCGGCGAGGCGGTGGGTCTGCTCGGCCCCAACGGCGCCGGCAAGACCACCTGCTTTTACATGATCACCGGTCTGGTGCCGGTCGATTCCGGCACCATCGAAATTGACGGCCACGACGTTTCCAGCCTTCCGATGTATCGCAGGGCAAGGCTTGGCGTCGGATATCTGCCGCAGGAGGCGTCGATCTTTCGCGGGCTGAGCGTCGAAGCCAACATTCGCGCCGTTCTCGAGGTCGTCGAAAAGGACCGCGCCGCTCGCGAGGAAAAACTGGACAGCCTCCTGTCCGAGTTCCACATCTCGCACCTGCGCAAGTCGGCATCGATTTCCCTTTCGGGCGGCGAACGCCGCAGGCTGGAAATTGCCCGGGCGCTGGCCTCCGACCCCACATTCATGCTGCTGGACGAGCCCTTTGCCGGCGTTGATCCGATCGCCGTGTCCGATATCCAGGATCTGGTCAGGCATTTGACAAGGCGCGGCATCGGCGTCCTCATCACCGACCACAATGTGCGCGAGACGTTGGGACTGATCGACCGGGCCTATATCATGAACGCTGGCGTTCTGCTGACTCACGGCCGGCCGTCTGAGATCGTCGCCCACCCCGATGTCCGTCGTCTTTATCTCGGAGAGCAGTTTTCTCTCTGATGCCTGCGCTCGAATTGCCGGGGCCTTCGAATTCGGCGACGGAGGCTCGTTTCTGGCTTTGCCCGACCTGAATTCTGCCGATCTTTACCTAGTTCCTACGGCGGACTTGACCCGAAAGAAATAAAAGGCAATTTTTGGGCCAGCTGGGAGAGGCGCGCTTAAAAACGTTGTGGCGGTAAAGCCTGCTACAGTTGCCGCGCCTTCCGTTTTTGGAACGGCCCAACCGGGGGTATTGCGTCGCATGGCCTTGTCAGCCAGTCTTCATTTGCGTCAAAGCCAGTCGCTGGTCATGACTCCGCAACTGATGCAGTCGATCCGGCTGCTGCAGTTTTCGCATGTTGAACTGACCCGGTTCATCGAGCAGGAAGCCGAGCGCAATCCGCTGCTCGAACTTGTCACGCCGGACAGCGAGCACCAAGGCGAAGTCGAAAGGGACCGGGCGGAGGCAGTTCGCAACGAGGCCTTCGGAGACGAGCAAGGCAGCCGGACCGCTTCGGAGACATCCGTGTCCGATGACAATGATTGGGCAACGTCGTCACAGGCTTCGGGTGAGCGTCTGAAAGACGAACTCGACGGCCGCTATGAAAACGTGTTTCCGGATGACCATGTCATGGAGCGTGCCGCAGCGCCGGAATTCGTCGACAACTGGAAATCAATGCCGGGCAATGACCGGAGTTCCGGCGGCGAAGGCTATGATCTTGATGATTTTGCCGCCCGCGCCCCCACGTTGCGCGATCACGTTGCCGAGCAGATTGCGTTTACCTTTGCCGATCCCTCTGAGCGTCTGATTGCCACCGACATCGCCGACCAACTCGATGCGTCAGGCTATATCGTCGGCGATCTTGCCGAAACCGTCGAGCGGCTTGCGATCCGTCCAGAGCAGCTCGATGCGGTTCTATGCAGGCTTCAGGAATTTGAACCGGCCGGGCTGTTCGCGCGGTCCTTGTCGGAATGCCTGGAGCTGCAGCTGGCGCGCCGAAACCGCCTCGATCCGGCGATGGCGGCCCTTGTCAAAAATCTCGAACTCCTTGCGCGCCGCGATTTTGCGACCCTCACACGCCTGTGCGGCGTCGATGAGGAGGATCTTCTGGAAATGCTTGCGGAAATCCGGGCGCTGGATCCCAAGCCGGGCACCCGGTTCGAAACCGGCGTGAGCGAACTGATCGTCCCCGATGTGTCCGTGAGGCCTGGCGCCGATGGCGGCTGGGTGGTCGAGCTCAACCCGGAAACCTTGCCGCGGGTGCTGGTCAACCAGACCTATTTCGCCACGGTCAACAGCAAGCTGGGGAAGAATGCGGCCGGACAGGAATTCATCTCCGAATGCATGCAGACCGCCAATTGGCTGGTGCGATCGCTCGATCAGCGGGCGCGCACCATCACCAAGGTGGCCAGTGAAATCGTTCGCCAGCAGGACGCCTTCCTGTTGCACGGGGTCGACCACCTCCGGCCTCTCAATCTGAAGGCCGTCGCGGATGCCATCGGCATGCACGAATCCACTGTCAGCCGGGTGACCTCGAACAAGTACATGATCACGCCACGCGGCGTGTTCGAGCTGAAGTATTTCTTCACAGTGTCCATCGCCTCCGCACAGGCGGGCGGCGATGCGCATTCCGCCGAATCGGTGCGTCACCGGATCAGGGTTCTGATCGATCAGGAAGAACCGTCCTCAGTGCTGTCGGACGACGATCTGGTTACCTTGCTCAAGCAGTCTGGCGTGGAAATCGCCCGGCGCACCGTGGCCAAATACCGCGAAGCAATGTCGATTCCCTCTTCCGTGCAGCGGCGCCGGGAGAAGCGCGCAAGGGCGCGTGCGGCGGCAGTGTAACGCACGCCGCCCCCATTCGGATTCAGGTGTCCGATGATGCATATCCGCGGTTTCAAGCAGTTGTGGTGTGATATGTGCTTTCGGACGGATGTGGATAACTCCGGTTCGACATTTTGCAAGCATTTGAAATCGCGGCGCGATTGCCGTAATACCGCGCAAAGCTTGACAGCGTGTGCCCCTGAGCGTAGAAGCCGCCCCGCATCGAACGAGCGAAAAAGTGCCGGTCGGGCGAGCTGTTTCTGTCAAGGGTTAAATTGGCTTCGCAGCATCAAAATGACCGCCCCAGGGTGCTTGGATGAGCGCTTCGCTTGGCTTAGAATGAATCCCCAAGTTACAATAAGAAGGGATACCCCATGAGCGTTCGAGTGTCGGGAAAACACATGGAAATTGGCGAGTCCTTCAGGACCCGGATTGAGGACCATGTCTCTGGTGCGGTTCAGAAGTATTTCGACGGCGGCTTTTCGAGCCAGGTGATCGTGGAGAAATCGGGATCCCGGTTCGAGGCCGACTGCAAGATACATCTCGACACTGGCGTCGTGCTCCACGCCACCGGGCAGGCCCAGGACCCGCAACCCGCCTTCGACGCTGCCGCGGAGCGGATCGAGAAACGCCTGCGGCGCTACAAGCGCAGGCTCAAGGATCACCATGCAAACGGTCAGCAGTCCCATGCAGAACTGGCTTATGCCGTGGTCGATTCCACCGATGACGGCGCGGACGAGGTGCCGGAGGACTACGCACCGGCGATCATCGCCGAAAGCACGAAACAACTTGTGACCATGAGCGTGGCCAATGCGGTCATGGCTCTGGACATGACAGACGAGCGGATCCTGATGTTCCGCAATGCGGGCAATGATGCCCTGAACGTGGTCTACCGCCGCAATGACGGCAATATCGGGTGGATCGACGCCGGCGGCGTAAAATCCTCCTGACGGTAGTGGCCGTCAGGAGACAGGTTCCGGTCGCTCAAGGGTAAGGAACCCCTGCGACCGGCCAACCGTTACAAAGCCAGGAACAACGCCTGAAAAAGGCTCGAAACAAGGAATGTGACATGGCGCTTGCTGATCTGATTGGGCAGAATGCTGTTCTGCCTGCGCTCAAGGCAAACTCCAAGAAGCAGTTGTTGCAGGAACTGGCGGCCAAGGCGTCGGAAGTCACGGGCCTGGCCGAGCGCGAAGTGTTTGACGTGATCCTGCAGCGTGAGCGTCTGGGGTCGACCGGCGTGGGCAACGGCATCGCAATTCCGCATGGCAAGCTGCCGAGCCTGGATCGCATTGTGGGCGTGTTTGCGCGGTTGGCCCATCCAGTGGATTTCGAGGCGCTCGACGACCAGCCGGTCGATCTGGTGTTTCTGCTGCTGGCGCCGGAAGGAGCCGGCGCGGATCATCTCAAGGCGCTCTCACGGATCGCCCGCGTGATGCGCGACAGCGACAAGGTGGCCAAGATACGCGCCACCGACAATGCCGCGTCGCTCTACGCGTTTCTGGCCGAAGAGCCGGATGCAAACGCCGCCTGAAGCGGCGTTTGAGACCGAAAGACAATCAAGATCAGTGCAGGCAGACGGTTTTCAACTCGTCCTCGGCAGCCCGGTAGAATGTGCTCGACCGGTTGTCTGTCAGAAGGATCGGTGTGCCGTCGGCACCGAAGAGAGCCCACAGTTCAACACCGGGATCGAGTTCCGGCGCCTCGGGGAATCGGGCGGTGACGTCTTCCGAGCGCATTTTGCGGATATAGGCGATCTTGCCTGCGCCGAGCAGCGCCAGGTCCTGGGCGGACAGTTGGGGTTTTCCAGATTTGGCAATCATGTCGATTTCCTCCGGTGGTTGGCAGGAAATATCCTGTAGGGTCGAACCGTAATCATCAGTCTCGAACCGAAATGTTAATTTTTCGCACCATGCGTTCGGGTTCCGGGCGAACGAGATCGACCGAAAGAAGGCCGTTCTTGAGCTCCGCTCCGATCACCTGCATGCCGTCAGCCAGGACAAACATCCGCTGAAACTGCCGCGCGGCAATCCCGCGATGGAGATATTCCCGGCCTTCCGCTTCGCTCTGCTTGCCGCGGATAACCAGCTGGTTTTCTTCCGTCGAGACGTCGAGATCGTCTTCGGCAAAGCCCGCAACCGCCAGCGTGATCCTCAGCCTCTCGGCCTTCTGGCCGTCTTCGGAAGCGCGGATCCGCTCAATATTGTAGGGCGGGTAGCCTTCCGAACCCTTTGCAATGCGTTCAAGGGTTTTTTCCATGGTGTCAAAGCCCAGCAGCAGCGGGCTGGAAAATGGGGTCATACGCGTCATGGCTTGTCCTCGTTTTCAAGCGACAGGCGCCGGACCCGTTGCGGCATCCGGCATGCAGTCAATATGGGAAGTTGAATCCGTCTGCGCAAGAACCTTGCCCGGCCCTCTGCGCGTGCCGTGCGATGCTGATGGCAGCCTGAAAGAATGGGTAGATGGCTGGCCCAGGGGGGAATCCATTTGAGAGCCACATGCAGTAGTGTTTCGGCGAATCGAATCTTCCCAAGCCCTGGAGCCTGAAATGACGCCGCGCAAGATCATCATCGACACCGACCCGGGCCAGGACGACGCCGCGGCCATCATGCTCGCGTTGGCGAGCCCGGAAATCGAGGTGCTGGCAATCACCGCGGTGGCCGGCAACGTGCCGTTGAAGCTGACCTCGCTCAATGCGCGGATCGTGACCGAGATCTGCGGGCGGTCGGAGGTCCCCGTCTTTGCCGGGGCGGATGCACCGCTCAAGCGCAAGCTGGTCACGGCCGAACATGTTCATGGCAAGACAGGGCTCGACGGGGTTGAAATTTTTGAACCGGCGCGTCCGCTGGAAAAGGCTCATGCCGTGGATTTCATCATCGAGACCCTTCTGAGCGAGCCTGAAAAGACGATAACCCTGTGTGCCCTCGGTCCGCTGACGAACATCGCCATGGCGTTCGAACGTGCACCGGAGATCATCGCCCGCGTCGAGCAGATCGTTCTGATGGGGGGCGGCTATTTCGAGGGCGGCAACATCACGCCATCGGCCGAGTTCAACATCTATGTGGATCCCGAAGCAGCGCAGATCGTCTTTGCTTCCGGCGTGCCGCTGACGATGCTGCCGCTCGACGTCACCCACAAGGTTCTCACCACCCGCTCACGGGTTGCCCGACTCCGCGCCAACGGCAATCGCGCCTCCACCGAAATGGCGAGCATGCTCGAGTTCTTCGAGCGTTTCGATGAGGAGAAATACGGCACCGATGGCGGTCCTCTCCACGATCCCACGGTGATCGCATGGCTCATCGATCCCGACATGTTCACCGGACGCCTTTGCAATGTCGAAATTGAAACCGGTTCCGAGCTTACCCTCGGAGCCACGGTGGTCGACTGGTGGAAGGTCACAGGGAGGCCCGAGAACGCGCTGGTCATCGGGGATGTGGATTCGGACCGGTTCTTCGATTTGCTGATCGAAAGGCTGGGCAGTCTCTAATTCGAGGAAATCCGCGCGCCGCTATCACAGCCGAGTTGCGACTTCCTCGGACAGCGGGATCGACGGCTGTGCGCCGGGCTTGAGACAGGCCAGTGCGCCCGCGACGGCGGCGCGCCGAACCGCCTCTGAGAACTCGAGGCCCGAATCGAGCCCCTGAGCCAGGTATCCGCAGAAGGTGTCGCCGGCCCCCACCGTGTCGACCGGCTTGATGCTCAGTGCGGGCACATGGTCGATGGTTCCGTCCCGGGCATAGAGAACCCCGTCGCCGCCAAGTGTGACGATCACGCATTGTCCGGTCTTCGCATGAAGCGCCTCAAGCTCCGTCCTGACCTCGTCCAGCGTTTCGACCCGCCGGCCTGAAAGCCGTGAAAACTCGGTTTCGTTGGCGATCACAATGTCGGCAAGCGGCGACAAGCGGTCCACCGCTTTGGTCAGCGGCGCGATGTTGATGATGCTTGTGACGCCTTTTTCGCGCGCGGCCTCAAGCGCTGCGCGGTTCGAGGATTCGGGGATCTCCAACTGCAACAAAAGCGTGTCGCCGGTGGCCATCGCGGCCACCGCTTCGCCGGCATCTTCCGGAGTGACCTTGAAGTTGGCGCCCGGAATGACCGCAATCACGTTCTCGCCATCCGGGTCCACCAGGATAAGAGCGATTCCTGTTGCACCTTCGCAAACACGCACACCCTCAAGGTCGGTCCCGGCATCCTTCAAAAGCGCCAGCGCGTCCTCGGCAAATGTGTCCGTTCCCGTCGCGCCCACCATCCTGACAGCGGCTCCGGCTCGCCGTGCCGCAAGCGCCTGGTTCGCGCCCTTGCCGCCGGGCGCCGTGGTGAACTCCGATCCGGATACGGTTTCACCAGGTGCGGGCAGCCGTTCCATGTTGCCGATCAGATCCATGTTGATCGAACCGATGACGACGATCATCGCATATCCTCCTCTGCGGCCTCACAGCCGGGTTGGTGTTCCGCTCCGGGCCCGTTGTTCTGTTTGGCACAGCTTGAAGGCTGCGAAAAGCCGCTCACTCGTCCTCGTCCACCACCCTCAGCTTCAGCGCCCCAGTTCGGGACTCGAAAGGAAGGGACTCGCCGGGCTTGCTCGGATCGTCGTCGGCCTTTGGCGGGGTGGCGGGCTTGCCATCGGCGGAGTTGCCGGACTGTTCCGACAGTTGCGCAAACTCGAGCGATTCAATCCGGGAGCCGCGTTTGGCGAGCTTCTCGGATGAAGTCAGGATCAGATCGACATCCTTTTGTGCCATCGAGAAATGCGCCTGGAGTTTGCGGGTGCGGTCATCGAGCCGGGAGAGATCCTCCATCAGCCGCACCACTTCCCCCTGGATGAGATGCGCCTGCTCCCGCATGCGCGCATCCTTTAGGATCGCCTGGATCACCTGGATCGACAGCATCAGCAGCGATGGCGACACGATCACCACCCGCGCCCGGTGTGCCCGCTGCACGATCGCCTCGAAGGATTCGTGGATCTCGGCGAAGATCGATTCGGAGGGAACGAAGAGAAAGGCCGTATCCTGTGTTTCGCCGGCGATCAGGTACTTCTCGGAAATGTCCTTGATGTGCACATCCATGTCGCGCCGAAACCGCTGCTGGGCGCTTTGCAGCGCCTGATCGCCTTGAGCCGCGGCCTGGGCGTCGCGCATCGCGTTCCAGGCCTCAAGCGGAAATTTGGCGTCGATCACCAGGTCGGGCGCCCCGTTGGGCATCTTCACCGTGCAGTCGGGGCGCATGCCGTTGGAAAGTGTCGGCTGAAAGCTGAAAGCGCCGAACGGCAATCCGTCCTTGATGATGGTTTCCATCCGCGACTGACCGAATGCGCCACGGGTCTGCTTGTTCGACAGGATCGCCTGCAGCCCGACGACGTCTCGGGCGAGAGACTGGATATTGGACTGTGCGGTGTCGATGGCTGCCAGGCGCTCCTGCAGCCGCGCAAGATTTTCGTGCGTGGCGCGGGTCTGGTCCGCAAGGGTCGAGCCGATGCGCTGGGTCATGCCGTCAAGCCGCTGGCCGATGGCCTGGTTGAGTTCGGCCTGGCGGGCGCCGAAAAGCTCGGCCATGGTTCCCATCCGGCCCTGCATTTCCGATTGCGCCTTGAGAATGTCGGCCAGCCGAGCCTCGGCCTGTGCCGCGCGGGCCGAGGCTTCGGCATCGACGCCCCTGTGCGCACGATTGGACCTGATCAGGGCCAACCCCAGCCAGAACAGGATGAGGAGCGCAATGATCCCCAGAACGACCAGCGACTGGCCCAGTGAGATGGTCTGGCCATTGAGGTTCAAAACGGGGGTGAGAAAGGGATTGGTGGAAGATTCCATGGCGCAACCCTATCAGATACTGTATTGAATTCCAGATCAAAACAGGAACATACGGACCCCGACCGAGCCGCGTTTCAGCGGTTTGCGCAATTGACGTCGGCGCGGTCAGTCATTATTTCAGCATTCATGACAATCAAGCCTCTCATCCTCTTGCCCGATCCTGTGCTGCGCCAGCAAAGCCAGCCGGTGGAGCGCGTCGACGCGGAACTCGACGGATTCATCGAGGACATGCTCGAAACCATGTATGACGCGCCGGGGATCGGCCTGGCGGCAATTCAGGTCGGCGTGCCGCGCAGGTTGCTGGTGATCGACATCGCGGGCAGGGACGAGCCGAAAAACCCGCAGGTGTTCATCAACCCGGAAGTGGTGGCCACCGGCGATGACGTCAGCGTCTACGAGGAAGGCTGCCTGTCCATTCCTGACTATTATGCCGATGTTGAAAGGCCGGAATCGATCACGGTCCGGTACCTCGACAGGAAGGGCGAACAACAGGCCGTCGATGCTGACGGACTTCTCGCCACCTGTCTGCAGCACGAGATCGATCATCTGAACGGCGTGCTGTTCATCGACCACATCTCCAAGCTCAAGCGCGACATGGTGGTGCGGAAGTTCACCAAACTCGCCAAGCAGCGCGTAACCGCCTGAGACCGGCATAGGTCAGGCGCGGGCTTGACCTGACGCTCGAAAACCCTTTTGAACACCGGCATTGACCAACACCCGACCGGGGACCGATACCTTTGCCCTTGCGCATCATCTTCATGGGAACGCCAGCCTATGCCGTGCCGACGCTTCAGGCGTTGAACGAGGCGGGGCACGAGATCGTTGCCGTCTACTCGCAGCCGCCGCGTCCGGCCGGGCGGCGCGGGCTCGAACTCAAGCCTTCGCCGGTGCATGAGGCGGCGGAACGTCTCGGCCTTCGGGTGTTCACACCCAAAAGCCTGAAAGGTGAGGATGAGCAGGCGGCCTTGAGCGCGCTCAAGGCTGATGCGGCGGTGGTGGTCGCCTACGGGTTGCTGCTGCCCCAGGCGGTGCTCGATGCGCCGCGCCTGGGCGCCTGGAACGGTCATGCGTCGCTGCTGCCGCGCTGGCGTGGTGCTGCACCTATTCAGCGCGCCATCATGGCGGGCGATCCCGAGACCGGTGTGATGATCATGAAGATGGATGCGGGCCTCGACACCGGCCCGGTGGCGCTGACCGAAACGGTTGCCATTCCCGAAAACATGACCACCGGTGAACTTCACGATCAGCTTGCCGAAGTGACGGCGCGCCTGATGGTCGATGCGATGGCCCGGCTTGAGCGCGGCGATCTTCCCGTCCGCCCCCAGCCGGAAGAGGGTGTGAGTTACGCCTCCAAGATCTTGAAGACCGAGACCCGGGTCGATTTTTCCCGCTCTGCGCAAGAAGTGCACAATCATGCAAGGGCGCTGGCGCCGGCGCCGGGTGCCTGGTTCGAACTCGAGGATGCAAGCGGGCGGGCCGAGCGGGTCAGAGTGCTTCAGACAGAACTTGCGCAGTCGGACGCAAGGGACGCCGCACCCGGGACCGTGCTTGACGACAAGCTTCTCGTTGCTTGCGGAGATGGCGCGGTCCGGCTCAAGCGGCTCCAGAAGGCCGGCGGCAAGCCGCTTGCCGCGCAAGACTTTCTTCGCGGAACTTCGGTGGCGCCCGGCACGGTGATCGGCTGATGCCGCGCTACCGCCTCGACATCGAGTATGACGGCACCGGCTATGCGGGCTGGCAGCGCCAGGATGAGAGTCCCTCGATCCAGCAGGCGATCGAGACCGCCATTCAAGGGTTTTGCGGTGAGTCCGTTTCAATTCGTGGCGCAGGACGCACCGATGCGGGGGTTCACGCATTGGGGCAGGTGGCGCATGCCGATCTGGAAAAAACCTGGCCGGACGACACCGTACGCGATGCCGTCAACGCGCATCTGCAGATGGTGCGTGAACGCATTGTGATTCTTGCGGCACGACAGGTTCAGGAAGATTTCGATGCGCGTTTTTCGGCAACGCGGAGGCATTATGTCTATCGCATCATCTGCCGCCGCGCGCCGCTCGTGATTGAGAAGAACCGGGCCTTGTGGTCGCCCCGTCCGCTTGATGTGGAAGCCATGCATGCCGCCGCGCAGCGTCTGGTCGGGCGGCACGACTTCACGACGTTCCGTTCGGTGCAGTGCCAGGCCAAGTCGCCGGTCCGCTCGCTTGACCGTCTCGACGTGGTGCAGGGTGCGCAGGACGGCCTGATAGAAATTCACGCCACGGCGCGCAGCTTCCTGCACAACCAGATCCGCTCCTTTGCCGGCACGCTTCGCCTTGTCGGGGAAGGGAAGTGGACCGCGGATGACGTTCAGGCTGCGCTTGAGGCCCGGTCGCGCAAGGCCTGCGGGCCGGTTGCAGCATCCGAAGGCCTGTACTTCCTCCGCGTCGACTATGAAAATGCCGCCGAAGTGGCGCCAGCTTATGAAAAAGATGGCCTTGATGCCGATTGATCCGCGCACCTTAACCGAAAAATAACCTGAACATCGGAAAGCTGATCTTGTCGGCAGGTGGGCCGGTGCGGACTTTTCTGGCCGCAAAAGCTCCGCTCAAGGCAAAGGCGGCAGGATGATCCGGCTGGGCGGCACGCTCGATGCGAGGCGACCGGATGGATCGACACAACATCTCAGGGCACCTGGGAGGGATTTTGATGCACGAGAACACCAACAACACTGCGCAATCCGGCTATCTGGAAATCATTTCGTTTCATCTTGGTGCGCAGGTGTTCTGCGTCAACATTATGGCGGTTCGCGAGATCCGGGGCTGGGCGCCATCCACGACTCTGCCGCACACACCGCCGCACGTTCTTGGCGTGATCAATCTTCGCGGTTCGGTCATTCCCGTCATCGACATGGCGATCCGCCTCGGCCTCAAGCCGATTGAACCGACCGAGCGCTCGGCGATCATCGTCACCAATATCGCGGGCAAGCTGGTGGGCCTTCTGGTCGAAAACGTCTCCGACATGATCACAGTCAAGGAAGCCGATCTTCAGCCGGCCCCGGATGTTCTGCCGGCCGCCGAACGCGCCCTGACAAAGGCGATCATCCCGGTCGACCAGCAGATGATCTGCTACCTTGATCTTGACGCCCTGTTTGCCGACGCTGTGGACGAGGCTGCCTGAGAACCCAATTTCCGCTGATGAATTCGTGCGCGTCCAGCCAGTAGGGCCGGGCGCGTAGTCCTGTGATCGGCAAGCGAACCCTAAACACCTGCGACTGATTCTTTTCCGCTATCGCTCAACTGATTCCGACATGTTCGGGCTCAGTCCGCGAGTGTGGCGTAGGCCAGTTCCGAAATGGTCAGGCCGGTCATGACCATCATCACGGTAATGAAGAACGCGACCAGATTTTCGCCGCCGGTCGAAATCCGCATGATCCGGTAGTAAAGGCCGATGACCATCACATAGCTTATAAGTGTGATCAGTGCGCTCACCCCGTCCGACAGTGGCAACAGATAGCGCAACGCGGCGGGGAAGAAGCCGATATAGGCCGAAAACAGGCCGAACCAGTTGCTGACCACCACCAGGCGTGTGAACTTGTCCGCCAGTCCGAATACCTGCGCCACGACATAGAGCAGGATCGCCGGCAAGATCCATGCAGCGATGTCGAAGGCGGTGGAGGCAATGAAGAAACCGAGATACTCGCCCGCGCCCAGCGGCCTGGTTTCGGGAGCAGCGCGCCACATCCCGGTCCACAGGAAGCATTGCACCGGCCATGCCCATGCGAACGCACCGAAAGAACGCCAGAAACCCTCGGCCGAGACATCGAAAAGCTTCAGACCCTCGGGCCGCTTCAGCGTCAGGTAGAACAGTCCCGCGAGCGATCGCCCGGCCTCGAACCGCGAGGGAATCAGATCCGTATTGGCGCTCATCGCGCCACCGCGCTTTCGAACCAGCGCTCGAGGAACAGCTCGTAGATTCCGGTGAGCGTTTCGAGGTCGGACACCGCAACCCGTTCGTCGACCATATGCATCGTCTTGCCGACGAGGCCGAATTCCACTACCGGGCAGTAATCCTTGATGAAGCGGGCGTCGGATGTTCCGCCTGTCGTCGAAAGCGCCGGTGTACGGCCGGTCGCCTCTTTCACGGCCGCCGAAAGAGCTTCGATGAGCGCATCGTCCCGGGTCAGAAACGAGGGTGAGGCCCTGTCCGCGAAACTGACGGTGAAGCGCACCGGGCCGCGGTCGCCATTCGACGCTGCGCCGTCTGCTGCCTGTTTGAGCCGTCTGCGCAGCTCGTTCGACAAGCTGTCCGGGGTCCACTGGTCATTGAAGCGCACATTGAACATCGCCGTGCAACGGGCCGGAATGACGTTGGTTGCCGGGTTGCCGGTATCGATCGAGGTGACTTCCAGATTTGTAGGCGGAAATCGCTCATTGCCGCCATCAAGCGGGGGATCGAGCAAAGCCTGAGCCAGAAGCATCATGCCGGGCAGTGGATTGTCCGCCAGATGCGGATAGGCGACGTGCCCTTGCGTGCCTTCGACAGTCAGTGTGCCCGAAAGCGATCCGCGGCGGCCGATCTTGATCATGTCTCCCATCTGATCCGGATTGGTGGGTTCGCCCACCACCGCCGCATCCCAGTCTTCACCCTTTTGGGCAGCGTAGGACAGGAGTTTTTCCGTGCCGTTGACAGAGGGGCCTTCTTCATCGCCGGTAATGAGCAGCGATACGGACCCTTTGGGCGGGCCTTTTTTTACGATCAGCCGCGCCAGCGCCGAGACGAAACAGGCAATGCCGCCCTTCATGTCGACCGCGCCCCGCCCATACATCTCGCCCTCGACGATTGCCGCCGAGAACGGATCCTGTGTCCAGGCATCGGCGTCGCCGACCGGGACCACATCCGTGTGGCCCGCGAACATCAGATGCGGCCCGGAAGATCCGAGCCTCGAATAGAGGTTCTCGACATCCGGTGTGTCCTTGTCCGAAAAGGTCACCCGGTCGTTTGCAAATCCGAGTTCGGCAAGCATGCCGGAAAGCGTCGTCAGCGCACCGCCTTCTTCAGGCGTCACCGAAGGACAACGGATCAGGGCAGCAAGCGTTTGGGCGGGATCGGTTAGCGTCATGCCTCGTGATTAGACGATTGCCCCCGACCTGTCGACTGTCCTTTCCGGACACTCTGCACCCCTTCAGGATGCCGGCGCAGACTGCTTCTCGAGAGTTTCGGAATCGGCTTGCAGGCCGATGTCCGATACGCTGTTTCGGCCCGATCCGGTCTCGATCCGGCCTTTCAGATTGTTCAGGTCGCGCTGGGAGGTGCCCCAGTTGGCGCTGAAGAACCAGGTGTCGTCCTCGAACTGCGTATTGTACGCGGGGACGGCGGCCAGGCCGGCTGTGATCTGGCCTGCGGTGGTTGTGGCTGTGAACTCGACCCAGAACTTGTTCATTTCGGGTTCTCCATGAGCGTTGCATCTCGTTTAGCGGGAGTATACTCAAAAAACACGTTATAAGTGTATAATTGAGCGCAACCATTGCGGATGTCAACACAATAAAACAACCGAATATGTCTGATCAGATTGCCGAGGGCACAGTGGGTGGCGTCAGGCGAGCCACATCAGTAGCCGGGCATGTCCGGCGCCGGGCCATGCCTGTTCGGGCCTTTGTCCGGTCGCCATAACATGATCACCAGAAGCACCAGGAACGACGCCGCCGGCACGACCAGACCGATGACAATCATGCCGGGAAGCCCGGCATCGTGCAGCCGCTTGATCGACATGACCGCGATCGACCAGCCACCCGCCACAGCGACAAGGAGAAACCCGAGACCTGAAAGCGCCAGCGCCGAGCTGTCCGGCTCCGCATTGACCGCACCTGAAACCGTCACACCGAGCGCAAGTGCCCAGAACGCAAGCGCCATCGCGTAGGACTTGCGCGACATTCGTCCCGAAACGCTGAACAGGAGCCAGCGCATTCCGGATCCGGGTCGCGCAGTCATGGCGGATCAGGCTCGAAGCAGTTCGTTGATGCCGGTCTTCGAGCGGGTCTGAGCGTCGACGATCTTGACGATCACGGCGCAATAGAGGTTTGGCGCGGCCGCCCCGTTGCCCATCGTCCCCGAACCTGGCATCGAGCCGGCAACGACAACCGAATAGGGCGGAATCTCGCCGTAGCTGATCTCGCCGGTCATGCGGTTGACGATTTTGGTCGACTTGCCGATGTAGACGCCCATTCCGAGCACCGACCCCTCACGCACGATGCAGCCTTCGACAACCTCCGAGCGCGCGCCGATGAAGCAGTTGTCTTCGATGATGGTCGGCCCGGCCTGAAGCGGCTCCAGCACGCCGCCGATGCCCACGCCGCCGGAAAGATGCACGTTCTTGCCGATCTGCGCGCAGGACCCCACCGTGGCCCATCCGTCGACCATTGAACCTTCGTCCACATAGGCGCCGAGATTGACGAAAGACGGCATCAGAACAACATTCTTGCCGATGAAGGAGCCGCGCCGGACGATGGAGCCGGGGACCGCGCGAAAGCCGCCGCGTTCGAACTCGTTGGCGCTCCATCCATCGAATTTCGAGGGCACCTTGTCCCACCACACCGCGTCGCCGGGTCCCCCCTTGATGATCTCCATCGGGTTGAGCCGGAACGACAGCAGCACGGCCTTCTTGAGCCACTGGTTGACTGTCCAGTTTCCGTCAGTGCCACGCTCGGCCACGCGCACTTCGCCGCTGTCGAGCAGATTGAGCGCTTCCTCGACCGCTTTGCGCACTTCGCCACGTGTGGAAACAGAAATTTCATCCCGGTTGTCAAACGCAGTTTCGATTGTGGAGGCAAGCGCTGCCAAATCATGCTTCATCGTGGCGATTCCTTAAGGTTCGACATCTAGTCTCGGCTGAACAAGGCGCGAGGGAACCAGACCGCCTCCGCCATGGCACTTTTCCTATGCGAGCCAGGCCCCGGGGTCAATTCCGGCGTCGGCGCAGAGGTGGAAACCGGAAACACGACATGAGTGCAGACAGAAACAACGACATTTGGGATCCGCTGGCGGACAGCAGCGAGGACAAGCGGCGCGCCGAGCGTCAGCCGCGCACTCCGCAGTCGGCTTCGCCGTCCTACCGGCTGGCCTATGCGGACGATGACTTTCTGTGCCGCGACGAACTCAGGCCTGTTCGCCTGCAACTGGAGCTTCTCAAGCCGGAGATGATCCTGGCCGAGGCGGGGATCCGTTCAACAGTGGTCATGTTCGGTGGCGCCCGAATTCCCGAACCGGGCAAGGCGCCATGGGCTGCGAAGAACGAGACCCAGGAAAAGAACCTGACGGCGGCGTCGCGCTACTATGACGAGGCGCGCGCCTTTGCGCGGCTGTGTTCAACTCATTCGCAGGATACCGGCGGACGCGAATTCGTGGTCGTGACGGGCGGAGGCCCCGGCGTCATGGAGGCCGGAAACCGTGGCGCGCACGACGTCGGCGCGAAATCGATCGGCCTCAACGTGGTGCTGCCGCATGAGCAGGCGCCCAACGCCTATGTCACCCCCGAACTCAGTCTGAACTTCCACTACTTCGCCATCCGCAAGATGCATTTCCTGATGCGCGCGAAGGCAATCACCATTTTCCCGGGTGGCTTCGGAACACTCGACGAACTGTTCGAATCCCTGACCCTGATCCAGACCCAGCGGATGGAGCATGTTCCGCTGATCCTGTTCGGCTCGGAGTTCTGGCACTCGATTGTCAATTTTCAGGCCCTGGCGGAGTTCGGGACCATCTCGCCGGAAGATCTTGATCTGATCGAGCTCGTCGACACCGCTGACGAGGCCTGGGCAATCATCGCTCGCCATTACGCTCTCGCCTGATCGTGCCGCTGCGAGGCTGAGGCACAGAAACGGGCCGGATGCTTGATCCGGCCCGTCCTGTCGTTTTCACCAAGCCAAAGGCTCTCAAGCCCGGCTCAGTCGTTGGTCGACGCGCCGCGGTAGAAATCGGTGATGTCGATCTTGTTGTCGCCATTGCGATCGAAGCGTTGGAACATCCGGCCTTCCATTGCCGCAAACTCCTTGGCGCTGATCTCGCCATCGCCGTCTGCGTCCATCCGTTCGATCTGCGGGCCGCCGTGACGCCCCATGCCTCGCCCTTCACCGCCGTTGCCCTGACGCTTGCCGGCGTGCTTCTGCATCTCGCCGCCGCGCTCGGCGCGCCGGTCCTCGCGCTCTTTCCTGCGATCGGCGCGCATTTCCTGACGCATCTCGTTGCGTTCCACGCGATGCGCTTCGGCCATCGCCTTGATCTCGGCTTCGCTCAGCGATCCGGACTGGTCGGTATCGGCCTTGTTGAACATCGCCAGGCGCTGCGCCTGGAGTTCATCGCGCTCGATCGCACCGTCCTTGTTGGCGTCGAAACGTTCGATCATGCGTTCCGCGCGCGGTCCATGGTGCTGGCCGCGGTCCTGGGCGGCAAGCGCGGGAACTGCGACGGAAGCTGCCATGACGGCAGCGAGGGCTGCAACTACGGTCTTTTTCATCTCGGGTCTCCTTCATTGGGATACATTGTGCACCCACAATGTGAGTGACCGATGTGCCCGGCACCACTTAAAGACCCGTAACCTGCATTAAATCTTGGAAAGGTTCGATATCTCACCGAACCGGGCTGCACTCAGGCCGCTGCGCCTCCTGCGTGCAAAGTCTTGAGGAAGGCGGCAAGATTGTCGGTGACGTGGTGAACGTGGTCACCGTCCTTGCCTTCATGTTCCCAGAAGTCGTCCAGAACCGTGTCGATGTTTCTCGGCACGATCAGCACTGTCCGCATGCCAAGTTCGTGCGGGGCCAGCAGATTGCGCGGAAGGTCCTCGAACATGGCCGCGCATTCGGCATGCACGCCGTGACGGGAAAGAAAGCGTTGGTAGGTTTCGGGAGCGGGCTTGGGTTTGAGATCTGCGGCAACGATATCGAAGATCTCGTCGAAATGATCCAGGATCCCGAGCGCCGCCGCGGTGCGCTCGGCGTGCGGGGTGTCGCCATTGGTGAAAATGAACTTGCGTCCCGGAAGCGCCTTGATTGCGGCGCCGAGATCAGGATCCGGTTTGACCCAGGAATAATCGATGTCGTGGACCTTCTCGAGAAAGTCGTTCGGGTCGACATTGTGGTGCAGCATCAGCCCCTGCAACGTGGTCCCGTGTTCCCGGTAGTATTTCTTCTGAACCGACCGCGCGGAATCGTGGTCGACATCGAGGAGTTCGCGCACGAACTGGGTCATCTTCTTGTCGATCTGGGAGAACAGGTCTGTGTGCCGCGGGTACAGCGTGTTGTCGAGGTCAAATATCCACTCGGTGACATGGACGAAATCGGCGGCGGGAGCTGTCATGGAATCTACCTGGCTGGGGGGAGCGCAAAATGTCGCATGATAAAAATATCATGCTTTGTTGCCTGCGAATTAACACAATATTGGCGTTGACGCTAAACCGATTGGCAAGCCTTTCAAGGTAGGCTTGCCGATACTGGGGTCAAGCCCTCCCAACCTGATGTGGAGACGCACCATGCCATTGAGCGGCAACCGGAAATCGAAAGCGCCAAGAGTGGCCATGCTGGCTGCTGCTGCCATGACTTTCACCGCCGTAGCGGTCGCCGGGTTGTCCTTGAGGATTGATGGCGAGATCTCCCTGCTGCTTACCGCGCTGGCCTCGCTTAGCAGCGGGCTTGTCACCGTGCCGGTCGTTGTGCTGATTCTCGCGCAGATCGAAAAATGCGAACTGGCTCATGATGATCTCGTCGCGGTGCGCCGCGAACTCTCCATCATCCGCCGGGAGTTCGAAACGGCGGCGCCGCAGTGCGAACCGATCGAAGTTGCGGCTGAGCCCGGTAGCGTGGCCGATTCGGTCAAGGCCGTCGCGGCACGTCTGCCGGTTCGGATCGCCGCCTGAGCATCCGAGGCTTCCGGCCGCTCCAATTTCAGACCTGCGCCGATTGGGCTGCCGCCGGGCCACCGGGCAACTGACGGCGATTTCTCCCCGACACGATTGCCATCTCCGGTCCAAACCGCATAAGGGTTGACCGCGGTCCGCCGCGTGTCCCTCCCTGAGTCCGGCTCGAAAGCCGGTTCCCCGGCCTGTCGTGGCCCAGCCCGGCGCCGTCGCCGGCAAATTTGATCGTCCGGCTCCCCGGCGACAGCCTGTCTTGCGAGTCCGTATGGAAACCTGGATCCTCATTACCGTTTCCGCTGCATTCCTGCAGAACATCCGGTCGGTGCTTCAGAAGCATCTCAAGACTGCGATGGGGACCACGGGAGCGACCTTTGTCCGATTCGGCTTCGGATTGCCATTCGCGCTTGCTTTCGTTGCCTTCCTTGCGGTGGCAATGGAGTATCCGCTACCGAAGCTCTCGGCCGCATTCGCCGGCTGGGTGGTGGTTGCCGCACTTGCCCAGATCACCGCGCAGGCTCTACTCATCCAGATGTTCAGCCACCGCAATTTTACCGTCGGCACGGCTTATTCTCGCACCGAACCGGCCCAGGCCGCCCTGTTCGGGCTGGTGTTTGTCGGCGACCGGGTCAGCGCCGCCACGCTCACGGCCATCGCCATCAGCCTTGTCGGCGTCGTGCTGATTTCGATTGCCCGCTCTGCGGCCGGCGCGCATGCGCTTGTGCGTTCGGTGTTCTCGCGCACGGCGGCGCTGGGCCTTGCGTCCGGCGCATTCTTCGGCCTGGCAGCAGTGGGATACCGAGCCGCCTCCCTGTCCCTGGGCGGCCCGAATTTCATCATGCAGGCTGCCGTCACGCTGCTCGCCGCGATCTGCCTGCAGACGGTCGTGATGCTTGTCTGGATGTGGTGGCGCGCGCCGGGCGAGATGACGCGCATTCGCGCCGCCTGGAAGGTATCCGCACTGGTCGGTTTCGTGGGGGCGACGGCATCGTTCGGATGGTTCATGGCGATGACGCTGCAATCGGCCGCCGTCGTCAAGGCTCTGGCCCAGATCGAGATGATCTTCACCTTTGCCTCGACGGTGCTGATTTTCCGTGAGCATGTGAACAGGATGGAAATTGCCGGCTGTGTCCTCATTGTTGCCGGAATACTCGTGCTGCTGCTCGTTTGACCGGCACGGCGCCATATCTGATTTCGCTGTGTGGGTTCTGTTACAGCGATTCCCGTGTATTCTGAATTCCATGAACGGACACCTCATGCTTGGACGGCGACTGTCACTGATCTGGCCCCGCGCCCGGAGACTTCGCATTCGCCTGGGAATGGTGCTGCTTGCCGGCTCGCTTGCGGCCTGCGCCAGCCCGCCCGAAGGCGTGCTCACTCCGGTTGCCCAGAGCGCGCCGGAAGCGACTGCTGTGTCGATCATGGTGGCCACGACCCGCGCGCCGTCCGAAAATCCGGGCCTGCTCTATTCCGGAGAGCGTGGCACCACGATCGATTTCAATGAACTGGTGGTGTCGATCCCGCCCGAGGACAACCGCAAGGTCGGCGAGGTGCAGTGGCCAAAGAAGCTTCCGCCGGATCCCTCGCGCGAGTTTGCCACGCTGTCGGCGAGCCAGTTTACTTCGGTCAAGGAGGTCGATGACTGGTACCGGGAGAACCGGTCGCCGAGCGGCCGGTTGCTGATCTTCGTGCACGGGTTCAACACGCGCTATGAAAGCGCGGTTTACCGTTTTGCCCAGATCGCCCACGACAGCAACACCGATGCCACACCGGTGATGTTCACCTGGCCTTCGCGCGGTTCCGTGTTCGATTACGGCTACGACAAGGAAAGCACCAACTACTCGCGGTCGGCGCTGGAAGCGCTGCTGGCCGGCGCGGCCGCTGCGCCGGAGATCAAGGACATCACCATTCTGGCGCACTCCATGGGCACCTGGCTGACCATGGAATCGCTGCGTCAGATGGCCATCCGGAATGACGGAATTCCCGGGAAGATCGGCAACGTCATCCTTGCATCCCCCGATCTCGATGTGGATGTCTTCCGCCAGCAGCTTGCGGATATGGGGCCCAAAAGGCCGCAATTCACCGTCTTCGTCTCGAAGGACGATCGTGCGCTGACCCTTTCACGCAGGATTTCCGGCAATGTCGACCGCCTTGGCCAGATCGACATCTCCGATCCGATCTACCGGGAGGAATTCGAGCGCGGCGGGATCACGATCCTCGATCTATCCGCCCTGCAGGGCGGAGACCGCCTGAACCATTCGAAATTCGCCGAAAGTCCGGAGGTGGTCAAGCTTCTGGGACAGCGGCTGATCGAAGGCCAGGCCGTCACCGATCAGGATCTGGGGCTTGGCACCGAACTCGGCGCCACCGCCTTGTCTGTGTCCAACACGGTGGGATCTGCTGCCGGCATGGCAATCTCCGCGCCGATCTCGATTGTCGACCCGAAGGCGCGCGATACGTTTGATGCGCAATCCCGACGGTTCGGCAGGGGGCTTGGAGAGACAATTGACGGTGTTGCGACGGGCCTGACCCTCGGGCTGTCGGAAAGGTCCACCAATCGGCGGCGCTGCGAACCCGGCAGCGCAGACTGCAGGTAGGCCCAGCCCGGTCCGGAGCGGATCTATCTTTTACGGAATGAGCAGTGTGCCCGCACCATGCGAGGTGAAGAGTTCCAGAAGCACCGCATGCGGCGTCTTGCCGTTGACGATCACCACGCCTTTCACGCCCCGGTCTATGGCTTCGATGCAGGTTTCGACCTTCGGAATCATGCCGCCGGAGATCGTCCCGTCTGCAATCAGCGCACGCGCCTGGCTCACGGTCAGTTCGTCGATCAGCTTTCCGTCCTTGTCCAGAACCCCGGGGACGTCTGTCAGGAACAGCAGCCGTGAGGCCTCGACCGCGCCGGCAATGGCGCCGGCGAAGGTGTCGGCATTGATGTTGTAGGTGTGCCCGTCGCGCCCGGGCGCCACGGGGGCCAGAACCGGTATCATCTCCGATTTGGCCAGCAGGTCGAGCAGGGTCCGGTCCACTTCGACGGGCTCTCCGACAAAGCCGAGATCGAGAACCCGCTCGATGTTGGAGTCCGGATCGGTCATCGTCTTGTGGGCCTTTTCGGCATAGACCATGTTGCCGTCCTTGCCGCACAGGCCGATGGCCCATTCGCCCTCGGCGTTGATCAGCGCCACGATTTCCTTGTTGATTGAGCCTGCCAGCACCATTTCGACGATCTCGACGGTTTTCTCGTCGGTGACGCGAAGACCGCCTTCGAACTTCGATTCGATGCCCATCTTGGCCAGCATCGCCGCGATCTGTGGGCCGCCGCCATGCACCACGATCGGGTTGACGCCCGATTGCTTCAAAAGCGCGATGTCCTGCGCGAACGCCTTTCCGAGGCTCGCGTCGCCCATGGCGTGGCCGCCATATTTGACCACGACGGTCTTGTTCTCATAGCGCTGCATGAAAGGCAGCGCCTCGGCTAGGAGCCGGGCCTGCGTGGCTGCGGATTCGCTGGTCGTGTCTGACATCGGCATGCCGTCCTGTTGCGGATGAGCGCTTCTGCAACCGGTGCCGGTTGGCCTGGGCGGCTCGCCCGTGATGTGTAATCCCGGGCGCTGTTTAGCCGCAAACACCGGGTTCTTCAATCTGGACTGCGGCCAGGTTGGCATTTTCAGCAATGGCCTGGTCACGGATCCCCCGTCCAGGGCTATCGCCAGGGCGCAAAATCACTATGGTCGTGGGCCTGAGGTTGGAGTGGTTGCAGACGTGATGAGTGAACAAACCCTGCAGGGGCTGATCGGAAAGACCGCGCTGGGAGACCGCGCGGCGTTCGCGTCCCTTTATGATGAAACCAGCGCGAAACTTTTTGGCGTCTGTCTCCGTATTCTCAAGGACAGGGCACAGGCAGAGGACGCGATGCAGGAAGTCTATGTCCGGATCTGGCGACGGGCGGGCAGCTTTCGCGCCGGTCAGGCTTCCGCCATGGCCTGGCTTGTGACCATTGCCCGCAACCAGTCCATCGACATGATCCGGTCGAGGCAACCCGCTTCGATCGAATTCGATGATGCGCCCGATGTTGCCGACGAGGCGCCGGATCCGGAAGCCCAGGCGGCGTTGAGCGCTGAAGGCCGGCGAATCGACGCCTGTCTGAAGGAACTGGACGCCGATCGGGCGGCCGCTGTTGTCGGAGCCTATGTGGAGGGCTCAAGCTATCAGGAGTTGGCCGACCGCAACGGCGTGCCGCTCAACACAATGCGAACCTGGCTGCGACGCAGCCTGATAAAACTGAGAGAGTGTCTGAACCGATGAGTGCTGGCGCATACAGCAATGACGACAACGCCCTTGCAGGCGAATATGTGCTTGGTGTCCTGCCCGCCGACATGCGTCGTCAGGTCGAGCAGCGCCTTGCCGTTGACGCGGACTTCGCAGCCCTCGTCGGGTCCTGGCAGTCCGATCTCTCGGCTCTCGATGACGCTTACACGCCCGAAACGCCGCCGCGCGGCATCAAGGCCCGCATCGAAGCGCAGCTGTTTGCCGGCGCTCCCGGCGCCAACCAGCCTGCGGGCGGACTGTGGGCCTCGCTTGCGTTCTGGCGCGGGCTGACGGCCGCCGCCATCGCCACGTCCCTGGGGTTGGCTGCCTTTACCTTCATCGTCAATGAACGTGCGGTGGATCCCGCAGGTGCGCCTGCGCTGGTGGCCGAACTCGGTGCGCCGGGCAGCTCGGTCGGTCTGGTCGCGGCACTTGATCCTGCAAGCGGTGCTCTGCAGGTCACGCCTGCGGCTTTCTCCCCGGAAGATGCCAGGGCGCTTGAACTGTGGCTGGTTCCCGGCGAAGGCGCTCCCGTGTCGCTCGGCCTTGTGCCCGGCGATGGCGGGCAGCTGGTGCTTGACGAGAGTGTCAGCAGCCGTCTTTCAGCCGGCGCCTTGCTCGCGGTGAGCATCGAGCCCGAGGGCGGTTCACCCACCGGTGCCCCAACAGGCCCCGTTGTCCTGTCGGGTGCACTGACCGAAAATTAAATCTGCCGAAGTGAAACTTGTTCGGCGAAACCTCCGTCTTTCCTCTTGTAACCGCCACACACAAACAAAAACGGCGGGTGATCGCGGCCCCGGATGCTCCGGGGCCGGAAACACCAGACAAGAGGTTGTCAGAACATGAAAACCACACTTCGCTCCATTGCTGCCACCGCAATTCTTCTTTCGGGCGTGAGCCTGGCCCAAGCAGAAAACCCGATGGTCGGCGGCGCTGCAATGTACGCCGACAAGAACATCGTCGAAAATGCCGTCAACTCGGCCGACCACACCACCCTGGTCGCCGCCGTCAAGGCCGCCGGCCTCGTCGACACGCTGATGGGCGAAGGCCCGTTCACCGTCTTCGCACCGACCAACGATGCCTTTGCAGCGCTCCCCGACGGCACTGTCGATACCCTGCTGAAGCCTGAGAACAAGGATCAGCTGACCAAGGTGCTCACCTGCCATGTCGTCGCTGCCGATGCGATGTCCTCGGCCATCATGAAGATGGTGGATGATGATGGCGGCACTCACCCGGTCGAAACAGTGGGCGGCTGCATGCTCAACGTCACCTACAAGGGCGACAAGATCATGATCGAGGACGAAACCGGCGGCGTGGCCAATGTCACCATCGCCGATGTCGATCAGTCCAATGGCGTCATCCACGTCATCGACAAGGTGCTTCTGCCCAAGGGCTGAGGCTGATCCGTCAATGTCCCGGCGCGCCACGACTCCCTTGTCCAACGCTGACGGCGCGCCGTTTGGACAGCCTCCTGCCCGCTTCCCCTGCAACAGACAGGGCGGGAGGCAATTCACGGGCACGTGACAACTCGTGCTTGGAAATCGCCGACAGGATGCACTAGCTAAAAAGCATGATGAGGAGAATGACCATGAAAACCAACACGGAAATGGGCCGTCGTGCCCTTTTGACCGCAGGTGCTGCCGGACTGGCGCTGTCGATCTTCTCGCGCGGCACACCGGCCAAGGCATCCGAAGGCGACTTTGAAGTCTCCCTGAGCGAGGAAGAGTGGCGTGCCCGGCTGACGCCGAAGCAGTTCGCGATCCTGCGCGAAGAGGACACCGAACGACCTGGCACGAGCGCGCTGAACAACGAGAAGCGCGAGGGCATGTACCATTGTGCAGGCTGTGACCTGCCGGTCTATTCGTCCGAAACCAAATTTGACAGCGGCACCGGCTGGCCGAGCTTCTGGAAAGCCGAGGAGAACGCCGTCCGCACCAAGGACGACTGGTCCTTGTTCGGCGTTCGCACCGAGGTGCATTGCCGGCGCTGTGGCGGCCACTTCGGCCACATCTTCGACGATGGTCCGCCGCCCACAGGCAAGCGCCACTGCATCAACGGCTTCGCACTGACATTCAAACCTGCAGCCAGTGAAAACAGCTGACGGGGATCGGCCCGGGCTGAAGCCCGGGGCCGAACTGGTAGCCGTTAAAGCGAAAGTGCGAGCGGCTTTTGGGCCCGGAGTTGCCCTAGACGGTAACCGCCAGCGCGATGGCGATCCGGAGATCGTCCAATCCCTCGGCTTTCTCCGAGGACGTGGCGAGCACTTCCGGATAGGCGGCCGGCCGCCTTTTCAGCTTGTCGAGTGTCTCTCCCATGAGCCTCGGGATACCGGCTGCCTTGATCTTGTCGGTCTTCGTCAGAACAATCTGATAGGACATCGCCGCCTTGTCGAGCAGGTCCATCACTTCCTCGTCGTTCTTTTTGACGCCGTGGCGGGAATCGATCAGCAGATAGACACGCTTCAGGGTCGAACGGCCGCGCATGTAGTCGAACACCAGCTTGGTCCACTGATCGACCTGCTCCTTGGGCGCCTTGGCGTAGCCGTAGCCCGGCATGTCGACCAGCGCCATCGGAGGAAGATCGTCTTCCGCGCCAGAGTATCCCCCCGGCACGAAATAGTTGAGCTCCTGGGTCCGTCCCGGCGTGTTCGAGGTGCGTGCCAGGCCCTTGGCGCCGACAAGCGCGTTGATCAGCGAGGATTTTCCGACATTGGAACGTCCCGCGAAGGCGATCTCCGGCGGACCTTCCGGCGGCAGGAACTTGAGCGACGGCACGCCGCGGATGAACACCCACGGGCGGGCGAACAGCGAGGCGGACAGCTCCCGTGCAGCCTGCATGGCCGGATCTGCGGACAGTTTGGTCATCGCTCCGGCCTCCGCGCCCGCCCTATGTCTGTTTGTCTTTGCGTTTGAACATCGCGGCGAGATTGTCCCACAGCTCGATCTTGGCGCCCTGGCGCTTCATGATGAAGCCCTGCTGAATGATCGACAATGTGTTGTTCCAAGCCCAGTAGATCACCAGACCGGCGGGGAAGGTGGCCAGCATGAAGGTGAAGACCACCGGCATCCAGGTGAAGATCATCGCCTGGGTCGGATCGGGAGGCGTCGGGTTCATGCGCATCTGCAGGAACATGGTGATGCCCATGATCAGCGGCCATATGCCGATCATCAGGAACGCGGGAACGTCGTAGGGCAGCAATCCGAACAGGTTGAACAGCGAGGTCGGATCCGGCGCGGACAAATCCTGGATCCAGCCGAAGAAGGGCGCATGGCGCATCTCGATGGTGACATAAAGTACCTTGTAGAGCGCGAAGAACACCGGGATCTGCAACAGGACCGGCCAGCATCCGGCCACCGGATTGATCTTTTCCTTCTTGTAGAGCTCCATCATGCCCTGCTGCAACGCCATCCGGTCGTCGCCATGCTTGGCCTTGAGTTCTTCCAGCTTCGGCTGGACCTTCTTCATGTTGGCCATGGAGACGTAGGACTTGTTGGCCAGCGGGAAAAAGACCAGCTTCACAACCACCGTGGTTGCGAGAATGGCGACGCCGAAATTGCCGAACAGCCGGAACAGATAGTCGATCAGCCAGAACATCGGCTTGGTGATGAAATAGAACCAGCCCCAGTCGATCATCAGGTCGAAATTCAGGATGTTGAACTGGTCCTGATAGCCCTCGATGACCGGCACTTCCTTGGCACCGGCAAACACCAGCGTGGTCGTCGTGGCGCTGCTTCCGGAGGTAATGGCCTGGGCATCGGTTTTGAAGTCGGCCTGATAGCGCGTCCGTCCGTCGGTGAAATAGGCGAACCGGGTGTCGAAGCCGGCGCCCTGCGGCGGCACCAGAGCGGCCGCCCAGTATTTGTCGGTGATGCCCATCCAGCCCGCGGTCGCCTTGGGCTGGGGGATGATCGGTGTTTCCTCGACGTCGGAATAATCGATTTCCTGAAGGCCCTCGTCGCCGATGACGCCGATCAGACCTTCATGAAGAACGTAAATTCCCTGGGTGTCGGGGCGGTAGAACCGGGTCACGCGGCCGTATCCTGCCACCGAAGCGGTTTGCTCGGACGAGTTGGCGATCGTATCCTCGAACTGGAAAAGGTAATGCTCGTCCACCGAGATCGTCCGGGTGAAGACGAGGCCAGCGCCGTTGTCATAGGTCAGGGTGACCGGAGAATCCGGTGTGAGCTGCTGCCCCGGCTCCGCACTCCAGACGGTGTCAGGACCCGGTGCCGGGCCAGACGCTGCATCGGTGATGAAGCCAACCTCCGCGAAGTAGCCATTGTCCTGCTGGGCAGGGCTGAACAGCTGAATCCGTGGGCTCTGGGGATCGACATCGACGTGATATTCCTTGAGCAGCAGATCGTCGATCCGTGCGCCGGTCAGGTTGATCGATCCGCTGAGCGACGGAGTGTCGATGACAATGCGTTCGGATTGGGCAAGCGCGTCTTCGAGCGAAAGCCCGGCCTGAGGCGCCACCACTCCGGGAAGGGCCGTCTCACCGCCCGGGGCGGATCCATCCACCGTGCCCGGTGTCACGGTATCTGTACCGGTCGCATTCGGTTGCGTGGCTGCCTGCTGCTCCTGCAGCATTTCGGCGGCTTGGCGTTCGCGCTCGATTTTCGGGGATACGTAGAAAAATTGCCAGGCAATCAGGACAAGCACCGACAAGAGAATTGCGACGAAATAGTTGCGGTTGTTTTCCATCACTCATTCCTGATGGCCGGCACTCAGGTGCCCGGCTTTCTGGTGTTGCCTTGCGCACGCGGCCCTGCTGCTGAGCGCTGGCCCGGACGCGGCGGTATTGTGCTGTCTTGAACCCGCTCGCGCAAAGCCTGAACCAGCCTGTCGAAGGGCGCTGCCAGCGTATCGCGCCGCGCGACAATCACATAGTCATGTCCGGGCTTGAATGGAACCCCTGCCAAATGACGCACGACTTCCCTGAGCCGGCGGCGCATCCGGTTTCGTTCCACCGCATTGCCCTGTTTGCGGGTCACGGTGTAGCCGATCCGGGGCGCCTCCGCGGACATGCCGCGATCAAGTGTCTCAAGCAGGAAATAGGGGCCGCGCAGCCGGTTGCCCTTCTGCACTGCGAGGAAATCCGGCCGGTTTTTAAGCCGCCCGGGTTTCATGATGGTGGGGTCGTCTTGTGCCACGCGACAGACTTTCTTCGCGGGCCGTCGTCAGCGATCAGGCCGACAAACGACTGCGCCCGCGGGCGCGGCGAGCCTGGATGACCTTGCGGCCGCCCTTGGTTGCCATGCGTGCACGGAAGCCGTGACGCCGCTTGCGAACAAGCTTGGAGGGTTGGTAAGTACGCTTTGGCATTTATTTTAATACCGCGGTGTGCGGCCCTTCTTGGTACGTAGGCGTTTGGGTGTTGGGTCCGCAGAACAGTGCTCCCGGAAACCGGATGGCGTCCGCGGACGGGGCGTGTATAGGCGCGATCTGCCGCAAAAGTCAATGCGCAGCCTTTTCGGCGCGCAGACACGCCAGATCCGGCGCCCGGGGTCACTTCCGTTCACAAGCCGGTGACACCTCGCCCCATATGCTTGCCCCGGATGTGCTGCCGCGCCAAGTGTTGGACGAACCGGGCTCCACACACTTGCCCCGACGGTCCTTGAGAGGCCCTCAAGGGCACCGGTCCCGGCCCGTGCCGGAACACGGTCTTGCCACGAGACTTCTGTCCGGTTGGGCCCAGCAATGAGAAAGGACTTTCATCGTCATGCAATCAGATCGCCGCCTGTTCGTTTTCGGTCTCGCCAGCCTCGGGGCTGCCGCCACCCTTGCGCCCGCCCCGGGTATGGCCGCGCTCACCGGCTTCCGCCCCCGTGGTCAGGGCAGCGTCGATCATTCCGCCTATGATTCCCTGCTGCGCGCCCACGTCAAACCCGATGGGCAGGGCTACAACCGTGTCGACTACCCGGGCGTAAAGGCGCAGATCGGTGCGCTGAGAGCCTATATCGTGGATCTTCAGTCAATCGACCCGGTGGCGTTGTCTGCCGACGAAGCCCATGCCTACTGGATCAATCTCTACAATGCCCGGACGCTCGAAGTTGTCGCCGACGCCTATCCCGTGAAGTCGATCAAGTCGATCAATCTGGGCGGCTCGTTTCTGTTCGGCTCCGGTCCCTGGAAGGCCAAACTGATGCGTGTCAACGGCGTGGAGCTTTCGCTGGATGATGTCGAGCATGAGATCGTCCGTGCGCTTTTCAACGACCCGATGTCCCATTACGGGCTCAACTGCGCGTCCTATTCCTGTCCGAACCTTGCCACCCGCGCCTATACCGGTGCCAACATCAACGGGCTTCTGCGCCAGACCGGCATCGACTACGTCAACCATCCACGCGGCGTCGATGTGAGCAACAACCGGATCACCGCCTCGAAAATCTACTCCTGGTATGCGGGTGACTTCGGCGGCAGGGGAAATCTCAAGAGCCACTGGACCACTCTTGCCGCTCCGCAAAAGGCGGCGCTCATCGCAGATGCGCGGATTTCGGGCTACGAGTACGACTGGAGCATCAACGCGATTTGAGGTCCTCTGGCCCCGGCCGAGTGGCCTTTCACGCCGATGTGAGCGAATGGCGCCGGCAGGTCACGCGGGTTTGGGATCTCGCGAGGGATTGTCATTGGAGCTTCGAAGCGCCAGCCTGTAGTCAGGTCTTACGAAGACAGCGCCCGGCTTTCGGGCCGCTGACGGGTTGAAACCGGAGCTAGATCATGACCACGCACTCCCCCTCCAGCCGGATGGACCACGCAATGGCAGGCAATCACGAGACGGAACGGGACACGGCCAGGCCGGCGTGGAAGAAATTCTTGCCAATCGTTGTCGTCGCCATCGGCCTCGGTGCGGGCTACGCGGCTGGCCTGCAGGACTATCTCTCGCTTTCAGCCCTTGCGGAACAGCGCGAAACGCTCAAATCCTTTGTGGCCGATCACCGTATCGGTTCTGCCCTGGGGTTTGTCGTGCTCTATGCGCTCGCGGTGGCGTTCTCCTTTCCGGCGGCTTCGATCCTGACGATCTTTTCGGGATTTCTCTTTGGCTGGCTGCTTGGCGGCGCGCTCACGGCGATCGCGGCGACGATTGGCGCCACGACGATCTTTCTCGCCGCGAAATCCGCATTCGGCGATGTCTTGCGCAGACGCGCCGGGCCGTTCGCGGCAAAGCTTGCCGATGGCTTCGCAAGGGATGCCTTCGGTTATCTCTTCGTGCTCCGGCTGGCGCCGGTCTTCCCGTTCTTCATTATGAACATCGCGCCCGCCTTCTTCGACATCAAGCTCAGGACCTATGTCGCGGCGACCTTCCTGGGGATACTGCCGGGAACCTTCGCCTATGCCTGGCTCGGGCAGGGCCTCGACAGCGTTATCGTTTCCGCCGCCGAGGCCGGCCGGGAGGTCTCGATCGCCGATCTGGTCACGCCGCAAATCACCATCGCGTTTGCGGGACTTGCAATTGTCGCCGCAATCCCCACCATCATCCGCAAGCTCAAGGCCCGCAGGAATAACGAGGCCTGACGGTTTTCAGCGCGCCACGCCGCCCCGGTCCGCATGCTTCGGTCCGGGGTCGAAATTCTTTTCAGAGGTAGCAAGATCATGACCACGCGACTCACACCCGACATCTGCGTCATCGGCGCCGGTTCCGGCGGCCTCTCCGTGGCCGCGGCCGCGGCCGCGTTCGGCGTCGAGGTGGTGCTGATCGAGAAAGGTCGCATGGGCGGCGACTGCCTGAACTATGGATGCGTGCCGTCGAAAGCCATGATCGCCGCGGGCAAACATGCCCATGCCATTTCCGAGGCGCCGCGATACGGCGTCACCGCAGGCGAGGCCAAGGTGAATTTCGGCAAGGTTCACGATCACGTTCACTCGGTGATCGCGTCGATCGCACCCAATGATTCGGTCGAGCGGTTTCGGGCCATGGGCGTCACGGTCATCGAGGCGGAAGCACATTTCACCGGCAAGGCCACCGTGATGGCGGGAGACACCGAGATCCGGGCCCGGCGCTTCGTGGTCGCCACCGGCTCGTCGCCCTTCGTGCCGCCGATCCCCGGTCTCGACAGTGTCGACTATCTCACCAACGAGACGCTGTTCGACCGCACCCGGGCACCGAAGCATCTCCTGGTCATCGGCGGCGGTCCCATTGGCATGGAGATGGCGCAAGCCCATCGCCGGCTCGGCGCCGAAGTCACGGTGATCGAGGGCGCGAAGGCGCTTGGCAAGGACGATCCGGAGCTGACGGCGATCGTGCTCGACAAAATTCGCGCCGAGGGCGTGACCGTTCTTGAGGGCTCGAAAGTCACATCGGTCGAAAAGCGCGGCAAGACCGGAGTTCGCGTCCACTACGAGGGCGAGAACGGCGCAGGCCAGGTCGACGGCTCCGACGTGCTGGTGGCCGTGGGCCGCCTCGCCAATGTCGAGGGACTGGGGCTGGATGAGGCAGGGATCAAGCATGACCGCCGCGGCATCAAGGTCGGCGCGAACCTGCGCACCTCCAATTCGAAGGTCTACGCCATCGGCGACGTGGCCGGCGGGCTGCAGTTCACCCATGTCGCGAATTACCACGCAGGACTGGTGGTTCAGCAGATCCTGTTCCGCGCTCCGGCGAAGGAGAACCGCGATATCATCCCTTGGGCAACCTTCACCGATCCCGAGCTTGCCCATGTCGGCCTGACCGAGGAGCAGGCGGCCGAGCGCCATGGCGGCAAGATCCAGGTCCTGCGCTGGCCCTATGCCGAGAATGACCGGGCGCAGGCCGAGCGCAAGACCGAAGGCCTGATCAAGATGGTGGTTGACCGCAAGGCGAAGATCCTGGGCGTCTCGATTGCCGGCGCTGGCGCGGGCGAGATGATCAACATGTGGGCGCTGGCAGTGACCAATGGCCTCAAGCTCGGCGATGTGCGCGGCTATGTGCCGCCCTATCCCACCATGGCCGAGATTGGAAAAAGGGCGGCGATCTCGTATTATTCGCCGATCACGCGCAAGCCGATTGTTCGCTGGATCGTGCGGTTCCTCAGGCGCTTCGGCTGAGGGCGTCTTGAGAGGGTAGACCATGGCCGAAACCGGCTCGGATGATCAGATCTCAGCAGGGGACTCCGGCAAGGGGACGGACCTGCGTTCAGGCGCGTCCAGCCTTTCGTCCAAGCTGCTCTGGCTGACGATCCTTTTCGTGATGATTGCGGAGGTGCTGATCTTCGTTCCTTCGGTCGCCAACACCCGGGTGCGTTGGCTTGAGGACCGGCTCAACACTGCCGCCGCGGCAGCCGTGGTGATCGAGGGGCTCAACGAGATGGAGCTCCCGCAGGTCATTCAGAATGACACGCTGATGGCGACCGGCACCAAGGCAATCGCGCTGAGCAAGGACGGCATGTCGCGGATGATCGCCACGGCGGACAACCTGCCCATGGTCACCCATCAGTATGATCTCTCCGCGGTCACGCCGCTCCAGGCGATCGTCGACGCCTTCGACACCATCCTGTTCGGAGGAGACCGCGTGATAAGGGTTTACGGTCCGGTCGGCGGCAGCACCGACATGAGCATCGACCTGGTGCTTGAGGACGGCCCGCTGCGCCATGCCATGCTGATTTACGGTCGCAATGTGTTCTTCCTCTCGGTCCTGATCTCGGTGATTACCGCGGGCCTGGTCTTCTTCGCGATCGACCGCATCATGATCCGGCCGGTCAGGCGGATGACCGACAACATGCAGGCGTTCTCCGAAGATCCGGAAAACCCCAACCGGATCATAAAGCCGCGGCCGGTGGGCGATGAGCTGGGCCTGGCCGAAGGCCATCTCGCCGAGATGCAGGGGCGGCTGCAGCAGACGCTGAAGGAACAGCGCCACCTTGCCGATCTCGGGCTGGCGGTGTCGAAGATCAACCACGACATGCGCAACATCCTCACTTCCGCTCAATTGATGTCCGACCGGCTGTCCATGGTCGACGATCCGCTGGTCAAGCGTTTCGCGCCGAAGCTTCTGCGTACCATCGACCGCGCAGTGGGGTACTCGAGCGAGGTGCTCGCCTACGGCAAGGCGCGTGAGGCGATCCCCAGCCGCCGCTTCATCAACCTTATGACGCTTGCCGAGGAAGTTTGCGACATCGTGGCAGAGGAATCCGATCCCGCCATCGATTTCGTCCTTGATGTGAGTCCCGATCTGGAGGTGGAGGCCGACAGCGAACAGATGTTCCGCGTGATCTACAATCTGACCCGAAATGCCGCCCAGGCGTTCTCGCAGGATCCCGATGACGACGCGGCACTGGTGCGGCGCATCACGGTTCAGGCGCAACGCTCGGGCTCGGTGGTGCAGATAAGGGTGATCGACACGGGGCCGGGCCTGCCGGCCAAGGCGCGCGACAACCTGTTCAAGCCTTTCAGGGGATCTGCGCGCTCCGGGGGTACGGGCCTTGGCTTGGCCATCGCCCGCGAACTGGTGCTGTCACATGGCGGGTCCATCGTGCTCGATGACGAGGTGGCGCAGGGCACGGCGTTCCTGATCGAACTGCCCGATCAGCCGGTGCCGATCGACACCTACCGTGCCCGCGCCTGAAACCGGCCCGGCTGTTTTCCGGCGCGCGCTTTTTTCGCCAAACCCGCTTGCAATCCCCCGCCGTCCGTTTTAGGAGAACGCCTCGCAAGCAAATGCGGCTTGCACGGCGCGCGCCCGTAGCTCAGCTGGATAGAGCACCAGACTACGAATCTGGGGGTCAGAGGTTCGAATCCTTTCGGGCGCGCCATCTCTTTTTCATTACATGAAATCTCTGCTAAAGCCTTGAAAGGCATAGCTATTTTCGGGGTTCGAACACCCTCGTTTCTGCTATAGGAAATAGGCTCTACAAAAGCCAGCCTAAGCACGGTTTTCTTCCATGCTAGATCATTATTTCTCCATATATTCCAAGGGCTTGATAGGAACTTGAGAGCGAGTTCGAACAACTCCTCCTGGGTGTGTCGCGGCTTGCCCGAGTTTTCGATGTTTTCCTGCGTCAGGAATTTTTCCTGCTCAAGCTTCGAGATTCGCTTTTCATAAGCTGCAACCACGGAAGCATTGCTTGCCTCAACGATGCGGTCGAGAAGCTGCTCGATCTGCTTATCGATCTTCTGAACGCTCGTTTTAAGCGATTGCGCCACTTGATCCGCCTGTGCCAGGCGCAGGTTCCAAAGATCGATAAACATCGCCTTGGCCAGCTCGAACAGTTTCGCTTTCGGCTGCAGTGTCTGAAGGACGGCCTCGAATTCGCCCTCTAACTCATCACGCCGAATGGATTTGCGATAGCTCTCGCAGCCTTTTTTCTTACACATGTAGTAGGGGTGCTTTACTCCGGTTTTCGATTTTGCCCAACATGCTGTGATGGGAGTTGCGCAATCATTACAGTGCACGAAGCCACGAAGCGGGAAGTCAGCGCTTATGTCTTTGCGCGCAGGTGCCTTGGCCGTGCCGTGAACAGCATTCAGCCTTTCATCCACTGAGGCGCCAAACACAACACCCTCGTCCGAAGATGTCCGGTGTGGGCTAAATGGATTGATGAGGCACAGAACAATCGTGTTTGGATTGGGAAATGCGGGGCAGACTTCACCCCAATATTGACGCGCATAGACAAATCCGTGCAGTCCCTGCGCTTCAAGCTTCTGCGCAATGAGGCCGGTCATAGTCTTGAAGGCTCTTTGCGTATATTCTGGAGGCGGCTCTCCTGGTTTTCCCGCATCAATCCAGCCATCGATCAGCGGGAAGGATGCTGTCACAACCGTGATGGAACGGTCATCAAGGACATTGTTTTCGATCCAGCGATAATACAAATCGCTTGGGTAATAAGGCTCAAGCGTGACGCTATCTGATTGAAACTTCGGGATCAGAGCGACGACATTCTTGTCATTTATGATGATTTCCTGAGCGAGTGCGTCCCTAACACCGCGCCCCTCCATAGGAGCAACCAAGATGCATTGTAAACTCGACTCAGTGAGTGGCGGGAACAGAGTGCAAAAATGATTGGCATAAGCGAGGAGTTCCGTAAAAGCCTGCCGTTCCGTTTGATCAGACTTTTTGAGCTCGATTATTGCTAGCTCGCCCGATTCCTCAATATGACCCAGCAGGTCGATACGTGTGGTGGAGTCTCCTTCCCTTGTAAGTCTGACTTCTTTTCCGTCTAAGTGCAGAAGCTCAATAGTTTCAAGAATCTTGTTTATTTTTTGTTTCCGCTCTGTAACGTAAAATATCGGATATCCTTGGAAAATCCTCCTTTGGTAGCGGTTCTATTTTTTTTGACGGAGCTATCAGCTCGAACAAATTCTCTTTGTGCTTGCTAAATAAAAAATCGCGTAAATCGTTTTCTTTCATATATTCCTCGTCCAGACTCAATTGGTCCACCTCAGCACGACTTCAGAAGTTACGCCTTCTCAAATGTACCAAGAACAAATTCTGGTTGAATTAACATTAGATATCAATCTAAGATGTTGTCAAATAAAGCGAAATTCAAGTTTCTACTAATAACTCAACGCGGCTGAACCATGTCCAAGAACCAAATCACCATAGAATCAGATGCATTGCGTGATATCCTGGCGTGGTCAGAGGATCGACCAGCGTGGCAGCGCGATGCGCTCAGGAGGTTGGTTACTCAAGGTGAGCTTTCGAAAACCGATATCGACGACCTTACCGCGCTATGTAAGGACAGCGCGAAAAAGAGCGATCCTTTGCAGCAGAGGCATATCAGCGCTCAGCATAAAGGTGCGCCAACCGTCGCGCTGAAAAATATTCACAACGTCCAGAATGTTAATGCGCTTGCTGAACGGCAAAAGCTGACTTTCTTGCCAAAGGGCGTGACAATTATCTACGGCGACAACGGTGCAGGAAAATCCGGCTATGTGCGCATTCTAAAGCGTGCATGCCGTGCCCGGAAAGCACGCGGAAAAGAAGAGGCGCTACTTCCCAATATATATGATCAGCAGCCTGGCCCGATGCAAGCAGATTTGGAATATGAAGCCGGAGCACAACAACAGAAAGCCACCTGGCATAATGGCGCTGCGACAGATGACTTGTTGTCAGAAATCAGCGTCTTCGATTCCCGAACAGCCAATGTCCATGTCGATGAAACCAACGATCTCGCCTACACGCCGTTTCCGATGAAGCTGCTTGAGTGGCTCGTCAATGCTTGCAAGTCGGTAAAGGAAAAGATTGACGCGGAGATTTCCTCGATAGAACAGCAAACACCTAAAAGCATTTCGGAACCTAGTTGCACACCGGGAACCAAAGTGAGCGCCTTAATAGTCTCCTTAAACAAGAATGCGAAGGAAGAGGATGTACACAAGCTTGCTACGCTCTCTAATGAAGAGATCGCGCGTCTCGCGGAATTGACTGCGGATTTCGCTCAAGATCCTACCGTAACCGTAAAACGCCTTCGTGCTCATAAGCAGCGGTTGGAAGGCTTGCGCACAAAGCTTAAAGCCTTATCCAAGGCCGGATCGTCAGAGAACGCGACGAAACTTGCTGGACTGGTCGAAGATCTGGTCGTCAAAGGTGAGGCCGCCAAGTTAGCCGCCTTGGATCTCTCCAAAGACGAGCCACTTTCCGGTGTTGGTTCAGCCACATGGCATACACTTTGGAAAGCTGCCCGTGCTTACTCCACCGAAGAAGCCTATCCCGAACATCACTTTCCCAAGACCGAAGATGATGCGCGATGTGTTCTGTGCCATCAGGAGCTGAGCCCCGATGCGGCAAGTCGTCTGCGTCGATTTGAAGGCTTCGTTCAAGACCGCACGCAACAGCAAGAATCAGCGGCGCGGGCTGCGCTTGACGAATTCAGAAAAGATCTTGTTGGAAAGGCGCTTACATCCAAATTGCTGTTGGAAGAACGCCTGTTCCTGGCAGATGAACTCGGCAACGAAGATCTGGCTGCGGAAGTTCGGGTGTTTACGCTTAAGGCGCAATGGCGGTTACGCGGCATTCTTTGTGCGAATGCCGATGTGGATCTAGATGTACCGCCACTAGAAGATACCGGTTTGGATGATGTCATCAGGTCACTTGAATCCCGGATTGCGGCTCTTTTGGCGGAAGATGATAGCGATGAGCGCAAGGCACTACGTGCGGAACTTCAAGAGCTAAAAGACAGGCAATGGCTTGCTGGGATCAAAGCTGATGTGATTGCTGAAATCGGACGTTTAAAGGCAATCGCAAAACTAAAATCGGCGCTCAAAGATACCAAGCCAAACAATATTACCGCAAGAAATACCAGCCTTTCGGAAGCCTTGATTACGGATCGCTTGCGGGCGAGATTTGCCAAGGAAATTGATCACTTGAATCTGGCTGGTTTGGCCATTGAACTAACGCAAGCAGGTAACCTGAGACCCTAAACTTCCTCCAGAATTTGGTAGAGTCCGTCAGACACCAGGAGACGGACGAATGAAGCGTTCACGGTTCACGGAAGAACAGATCATCGGGATATTGAAGGAGCAGGAGG
>Ga0160421_1000065_pt1 | contig 86698 bp, 81 predicted proteins | sample TAMARWmetagpilot_FD_108195 | JGI IMG/M metagenome (GOLD analysis project Ga0160421, IMG submission 108195) | Phycosphere-associated microbial communities from TAMU algal ponds, Corpus Christi, Texas, USA - TAMU ARW-7 10/27 metagenome pilot | ecosystem: Engineered > Artificial ecosystem >... | reverse complement strand
TTACGCGGATCTGTAGAGTTTTGTCATGGAGAACTCGCGGTGTCCGAGGGCCTCTGCAGCGGTGTTTCGGCCGTTTGCGGTGCGCATGATCATCTCAATGAGGGCGTCGCCGGCCTGGTCGATGGTCATCTCGCGGGTCAGTACGCCGGTGACGTCCACATCGATGTGCTCGCTCATGGTCCGGAGCGTGCGCGGGTTGCCCGAGATCTTGATCACCGGCACGATCGGGTTGCCGATCACGTTGCCCTGGCCTGTCGGGAAGGTGTGGATCACCGCACCGCCCGCAGCCATCAGCGTGACGCATTCCGCCGCCGCCGAGGACGAATCCATGAAGTAGAGCCCCTTGCCCGAATTGGGCTGCTCGGCCGGCTCGAGAATGTCGATGAACTGCGAGGTCCGGCCGATCTTCTCGAGATTGCCCAGCGCCTTCTCCTCGATCGTCGTCAGTCCGCCCTCGATGTTGCCCTTGGTCGGCTGGCTGTCACTGAGGTCGTCGGTCTGGTGGGCGAAGATGACGTCGTCCTGATAGGCCTTCCACATCTTGTACCAGCGCTCGCCCACCTCCTCGTTGATGGCGCGGGTCTTGCAGATGTGCTCGGCGCCGGTGATCTCCGAGGTCTCGCCGAAGAAGCCGTAGATGCCCTCGGGCAACAGCTTGTCATACATGTTGCCCACCGTCGGGCAGGAGCTCAGACCCGTCGTCGTGTCGCTCTCGCCGCACTTGGTCGAGACCCACAATTCCGAGATCGAGCACTCCTCGCGCTGCAGCTCGGAGGCGAAGTGGACATACTCCTTGGCCACCTTCGAGGCTTCCATGATGGTCTTCAGATCGCCGTTCTGCTCGATCGACAGCCCGGTCACAGGCTTGCCGGTCGCAGCGATCCCGTCGACGATCTTCTTGGTCCAGCCCGGCTCGATGCCGATCACCACCACCGCCGCCACATTCGGGTTCGCACCGGTGCCGATGATGGTGCGGAAATGCAGATCAAGGTCCTCGCCGAACTGCAGCCGGCCATAGGCATGCGGGATCGCCAGCGTGCCCTTGATGTTGTTGGCCACCGCCTCGCAGGCGGCGTTCGAGATGTCGTCCACCGGCAGGATGACGACGTGGTTGCGCACGCCCACCCGGCCGTTCTCGCGGCGGTAGCCATGAAACGTCATGTTGGAATATTTCGATGCCATGGTCAAAACTCCTACCAGCGCTTGGTCTTGAGATTGTGGGTGTGGACGTGACCGCCCTTCTCGACGTCGGCGATGAACTTGCCGATGTCCTCGCCATACTTGATCGCGGTGTCGCCCGACTTGATGTCCGAAAGCGCGATCTTGTGGCCAATCGGAACGTCAGCCTTCGTCTCAAGCTCGAAACTCGAATTGTCATGCGTGATCACGCAAAGCATCTTCGTCCCGGCCTTAAGGCCCTCAACAACGACAACGCCGACATTGTCCTTCGATTCATGTACCAATAGATGGGGCGCGCCCATATCCTATCTCCTTTGAGGTTGGTTTCTGCTTTTCGTATCAGGGTTCGAGAACGATCTTCGGCGCGGTAACCCGGCCTTCGAGGATCCCGGCAAATGCTTCGGCGCCATTCTCGAGCGCCCGGACCTCGGGCCAATCGAGGTGGCCCAGACGACCATCGAAAACCGCCGCGGCGGTTTCGCGGAAATCCTGCGGGGTATAGGTGTAGGCGCCGATGAAGGTGATTTCCTGCAGTGTCATGCGGCGAATATCGAGCCCGCCTTCGGCATCCCCGAGCCCGATATGAACGATCACGCCCCCGGGCCGGGCCTCCCGGCTCGCGGCAGCTCGGGTCGCTGCGAACCCTACACCGTCAATTGCCAAATCGTAGCTTCCGGCGGGCTCCGCCCCAATTTCATCAGGCGTTGCGATACGGAAGTCCCCGGCAGCGGCAAGCGCATCGGTTCGGCGCGGGTTGGCCTCACTTATGGTCACATCGCTCGCGCCCTTGGCCTTGAGCGCCAGCGCCGCGCCAAGTCCGATGGCGCCGCCACCGATGACCAGACACTTCGCGTCCGCTAGCGCCATATCGAGCGCAGCCGCGCCGAGGCGGACGCCATGCCAGCCGCAAGCCAAAGGCTCGGCCAGGCAGGCTTTTGCAAACGACACGTCCTCCGGCACCTCGACGAGGTTTTCAGCCGGAATTGCAATGAATTCGGCGAAGGCCCCCTGTCGCGGCATCATCGAAAGGATTTGCCGGTTCGGACAAAGATTGTTTCGACCGGAGGAGCAGGCGCGACACTTGCCGCAGGTTGCCAGCGGATTGACCGTCACGCGCTTGCCTTCGAGGGGACCGCGCACCACAACACCGGCCGCCTCATGGCCGAGGATGAGCGGCGCCGGACGGCGGTCGTCATGGCCGAGATAGGCATGCATGTCCGAACCGCAGATGCCGACCGCCTCGACCCTGACGAGCGATTCACCCTCGGGGACCTTTGGCTCCGGTTCATCTCGCAACACGAGCGTCCGCGGTTCAGTGTAGACCAGCGCCCTCATTTTGCGGTGTACCCTCCGTCGACGAAAAGCACCTGACCGGTGACATAGGCCGAAGCATCGGACGCCAGGAACACGAGCGGCCCCTCGATGTCGCCCATCTCGCCGTTGCGGCCGATGCAGGTCGCCCGCGCATGTGCCGCAGACACATCCTTGTCGGCAAAGACCGGCCCGGTCAGCTCGGTCGGGAAGAAGCCCGGTGCAAGCGCGTTGGCGAGGATGCCATATTGCGACCACGCCTCCGCCATCGCCCTTGTCATCTGCTCCACGCCACCCTTTGATGCGCCATAGGCGATGCCGTTGGTGAACGCCCGGCGCGACTGAAGCGAGGCGAAATTGATGATCCGGCCACGGCCCTGCTCACGCATCGCAGGCACAAGGGCCTGGGCGAGAAAGAACGGCACCGTCAGATTGAGTTGGATCGTCCGTGCCCAGTCCTCCGGAGTCACCTGGTCGGCATGCTGGCGCGGGTTCAGCCCGGCGGCATTGACAAGGATTTCAGGTGGCCCGAACGCGGAAGAGGCCTGATCGGCAAGCGCTCCGAAATCTTCGATGGTCCCGAGATCGGCTGCTAGTGCGGCGGTTTCCCCACCGGCTTCCTCACGCCAGGCGTCGAGCGCTTCGGCCCGCCGGGCAAGCCCGACGACTTTTGCGCCCGCCTTCGCCAGAAAGCTGGCGGACGCGCGACCGAGGCCGGAACTCGCGCCCGTGACGAGCGCCACCCGGCCCGCAAGGTCAAACACAGGTGAAAGGGCCATGTCAGATGTCCTGGTCCACCCCGGACAGATCGAAATTGTCCTGTGGGAAATATTTGCGCAGCCGGATGTCCGCGGTCCGGGCATGGCCCTCCATCCCCTCAAGGCGGGAAATCCGCGCCGTGGCTTCCGCGATCGGCCGGGCGCCGTCACGGGTGGCGCGCTGCCAGGTGACGATCTTCATGTACTTGTGCACCGACAGGCCGCCCGTGTAACGCGCGGCGCCCGAGGTGGGCAGAACGTGGTTGGTGCCGGAGGCCTTGTCGCCGAAGGCCACGGTGGTTTCCTCACCCAGGAACAGCGATCCGTAACAGCTCAGGCGGTTCTGCCACCAGTCGAGATCGGCAGCCTGGACCGTCAGGTGTTCGGGCGCATATTCGTCGGATGTGGCCGCCATTTCCTCGCGGTCGTCACACAGGATCACCTCGGCGAAATCGCGCCACGCGGCTTCGGCGTTGTCGCGGTTGACCTCGGGAAGGTCGGCAATCAAGCCGGGCACCATATCCATGACGGTCTCGGCGAGTTTGCGGTCGTCGGTTACCAGCCAGACAGGCGAATTGTAGCCGTGCTCGGCCTGGCCAACCAGATCGGCCGCCACGATCTCGGCATCGGCATCCTTGTCCGCAAGGATCAGGCTGTCGGTCGGACCGGCGAACATGTCGATGCCGACGCGGCCGAAGAGGATGCGCTTGGCTTCTGCAACAAACTGGTTGCCCGGACCGACGAGGATGCCGGCCGCCGGAACGTCGAAGAGTCCGAAGGCCATCGCGGCCACGCCCTGCACGCCGCCCATGGCGAGGATCGTGTCCGCGCCGCAGAGATGGGCCGTGTACAGGATGGCGGGATGGACACCGACGCCGGGACGGGGCGGCGAACACACAGTGATGTGCTTGCACCCGGCCACCTTGGCTGTGGTCACCGTCATGATCGCAGAGGCAACATGGCTGTAGCGGCCGCCGGGAACATAACAGCCGGCCGATTCGATGGGGATCGTCTTTTGACCGGCCATGAGGCCGGGGACAATCTCGACTTCGATGTCGCTCAATGTGCTCTTCTGTGCCTCGGCGAACTTGCGCACGTTGTCATGGGCAAACCGGATGTCATCCTTGAGCTTTTGCGGCAGGCTCGCAGCTGCGCGTTCGATCTCCTCCGCGGTAACGACAATATTGCCCGTATAGCGGTCGAATTTCTCTGCATAGCGCCGCGCCTCGGGTTCGCCGCCGTTTTCGATATCGTTGAGGATCGACTGCACGGTATCGCGGACGGAACCGGAATCGGAGGTTGCGGTCTTTTCGGCTTTCTTGAGATAAAGGCGGGACATGGCCGCGGAGCTCCTACTGGTAGATTTCAGGCAACAGGGTTGTTGAGAGGGCAGGCACATAGGCAATGATCAGCACTACGAGCAGCATGAAGAATACGAACGGGATCGCTTGCCAGGCTATTTTCAGAATCGACTCGCCGGTGATGCCAGACACGACAAACAGGTTGAGCCCGAGCGGCGGTGTGATGAAGCCAACACCGAGAGATGTGATCATCATGATGCAGAACTGGATCTCGTTCATGCCTATGTTGTCGGCCAGCGGCTTGAGGATTGGCGCCAGGATGACGATGTTGGGCGTGGTCTCCATGACGCAACCGGCAGCGATCAGGATGAAGATCATAAGCAGGATGAGGATATAGGGATCCTCACTGATTGACGTGACGGCCGCGACGAAGCCTTGCGGCACGCCCATGATGGCAAGCGCCTGAGCCAGCGGCAGCGAGAAAGCGATGATGGGCAGGATAACGCCGACCACCTTTGCAGATCCAAGCAGCATCGCGGGAAAATCGGACAGTTTCAGCGTCTTCAGGAAGAAGCCCATGATGATGGTGACGATGACGGCGGTCGCACCGGCTTCAGTGGGCGTCAATCGTCCTGAAAAGATGCCGTAGAAGATGATTCCGGGCACCAGGAACGCATACCAGCCAGACTTCAGTGTCGTGCCCAGATTGCTGCCCCACTCGGCAAACGTCATCGGTTCGCCGCCTTCGTACTTGTAGATCCGGTTGACGACGATATTGGTGATCAGGATCGAGACCAGAATGCAGATCCCTGGAATGAGCGCCGCCAGGAACAGCGTGGAAGCGGAGATGCCGAGCACCAAACCAATGATGATGTAGGCGATCGACGGCGGAATCAGGATGCCGGTACAGGCGCCTGCCGCGACCAGGGCACAGGCATAGGGCCGCGGATAGCCGCTTTCCACCAGGCGTCCGATTGTCATCCGGCCGACGGCGGCGGCACCGGCGGCATCGGAGCCTGAAATCGCGGCAAACATGCCGCATACCAGAACCGTAGCCGAGCCAAATCCGCCCTTGGTCCAGCACGTCAGCGCCTCGGCCACATCAAGAAACTTGCGGCTGAGACCGGTACGGACCAGCACATCACCGGTCAGGATAAAGAGCGGAATCGCGGTGAGCGCGAAATGGTCAATCCCATCAAACAGGGATTCACCCACCAGAGAGAGCGGCAATGCGCCGGACATCATCAACATTATGATCGCGGCCGAGCCGATTGCCGCCCAGACGGGGATGGCAAGCGCGCACAGGACGACAAACAGGATCACCGGCGCATAGAAATCCCAACCCAGTTCAACCGCATTTAATTGCTGATTCCACAACATGGCCGGTCCTCAATCAAAGAGCTGGTTGCCTTCGAACACGGCCTTGCCGGTTCGAAGCGAGTTGACATCATGGACAAAGGACTGAATCAGCCGCGCGATCAGAAGTGTGAAACCAATCGGCACCGCCATCAGGAACCAGACCATGGAGACGCGCAAGCCGTGGCTGACGGACCCGAATTTCCAGGACACCGTGACGGTTTCAAAAGACCAGTAGAGCGCAACCAGGGCCACCGAAAACATGACGAGATCGCCCAGCATGTAGAGCAGCGCCTTCATGCGTGGTCCGAGGTAATGCATGATGACATCAATGCGGATATGTGCGCGCTCGCGCACCGCGGAGGCCGCACCAATCCAGGCGAGATAGATGAAGGAATAGCGTACGACCTCCTCTCCCCAGATTGACGAGTAGGAGAAGGCTTCACGCCGCAGAACTTCAACGGCCATCGTCACCACAAGCAGAACGTAAAAGACCAACAGGGCCCACCGTTCCGCATTCCTGTCCAATGCTTTGAGAAATCCCGGCACGTCTATCCCCTCCTGCGCGACCGCAGGAAACACTCCCCGTGGTGCAAGCTGACATGAAAGACATTTAAGTGGGGCCGGCGCCGGATGAGGCGCCGGCCTGGATCAAGTTTTACGCGTCGTGGACGTAGTAACGGCCCATGGTGCTTGCGGCTTCATCAAGCTTGTTGAAGACATCCATCGAACCGGCAAGCTCCACCTTGAAGGAGTCCCAATCGGACTTCTGGTAGCCGCCGACGTCTTCCCATTCCGCGAGCTGATCATCGGTCAGCGAATGGAATTCGACACCGGACTTGCGCAACTCGGACATGGCGTAGTTGCGGGCGGCAGGAACCTTGGCAAGGTTCTGCTGAGCGGTGATCTCACCGGCAAACTCGATGCCTTCCTGCACGTCTGCGGGCAAGCCATTGAACCATTCCAGGTTCATCGAGAAGACCTGACTGTCCGGAACAGCCTGGGTGAAGGTGACGTGGCTGAGAATGTCCTTGAAGCCGAACACGTAGAGCGCTCCGACCGAAGGATCGAGAGCATCGGCAACGCCCTGCTTGATTGCAGACGGGGTTTCGCCCCAGGCCACCGGAGTCGGGTTGGCGCCAACCATGCGGTAATATTGCTGCAGCATCGCCGAACCGGGAACGCGGAACTTGACGCCTGCCATGTCAGCCGGGGACATGACCGCGTCGCCACCCTTGCGAACTGCGACAACACGAGGGTCGATCACAACATAGAAGAGAGGCTTGAAACCGGCTGCCTCGATCTTCGGATGGACTTCCGACTTCCAGGTGTCGGACGTTACCAGATTGACGAATTTCTGGTTGGCGCCGCAGAAGTACGGCAGATTGATCAGGTCGGCAGCAGGCGCGAAAGGCGCGAAGTTGGACAGCGAATGCTGTGCTGCCTGGATGGTGCCGCTCTGAACCTTCTGAACAAGAGCACCACCGGCGCCGAGCTGGCCGCCGGGCGCAAGCCGGACATAGACCTTGCCGTTCGTGGCGTTCTGGATGTTTTCCTTCAGGTCAAGCTGCATGATCGGATAGCTGCGTGACGCACCGAGAATATAGGCGGTGGCAATGGTCATGACATGCTCGGCCGCAGCCTCCCGCTCACTCTCTTCCTTTGCGGTCTGCGCCACGGCCTCATCCGACCACAAAGTGCCTGCCGCACCGGCCACCATGGCGACGGTGAATGCGCCTGCGCCAGTCAGCTTGAGAAAATTGCGCCTCTCGATCGAAGCCACTTCGTTCTGAATTGTCTTGTCATTCATCGGGTTTCCTCCTCCCCATTCGTGATTGAATTCTCGCCAGTCTTGTTTTGCGCCTCAATGAAGAGCAGGCCGACGACAAAGAAGCTGCAGGAGAGCGCAAGCAGAGAAGCCTGCGCGACATCGGAGAGGAACTCGGCGCGATAAAATGCGCCGGCAACCACGTTGGCCGAAAAGACGACCGCACATAACCCGGATACCCAGAATGCTATTTTTCCTGATCGTGTCATGACCCCTCCCAAGGCTCCAACATCATCAGTGTAAGCGCTTACATCATGTTAGGCAAGCGCTTGCAGTGGGCTTTTTTCAATTTTTTCGTATAGTGGGTCGGGGAGCAACGATGAACGAATATTCACGACCGACACTGGACGATGTGGCGCGAGCGGCGGGCGTGTCGACGGCGACGGTTTCCCGCTGCCTGAATGCGCCCGAGCGTGTGATCGCCCCGACCCGCGAACGGGTGATGGCGGCAATCGCGGCGCTGGGCTATACGCCCGATTTCGGCGGCCGGGCGCTTGCGTCGCGACGCACCAATACGGTGGGCGCGATCATACCGACCATGGAAAACGCCATCTTCGCGCGCGGCCTGCAATCGTTCCAGGAGGCGTTGTCGAAAGCAGGCAAGACGCTGCTGGTTGCCAGTTCCAGCTATGACCCGGCGCGCGAACGCGCGCAGATGGAGGCGCTGATCGGCCGCGGCGCCGACGGGCTGCTTCTGATCGGGTCGGCCCGTCCGGAAAGCAGCGTCGAGTATCTCAGACGCCGGGGCGTGCCCTATGTGGGCGCCTGGAATCTTGGGCCGGAATCGGAAGGATTTTTCGTGGGTTTTGACAATGCCGCCGCGGCATCGGAACTTACTGCGAAGGTCATTGCTCAAGGCCATCGGAGAATTGCAATGATCGGCGGCATTTCCGAGATGAACGATCGCGCAGCCGCACGCATCGCGGGCGTACGAAATGCCGTTGTTGCCGCAAAACTGGACGGCGGACTGATCGATGTGATCGAGGCACCTTACGCATTTCATGACGGGGCCGAGGCCTTTGCAAGGTTGATGGAGGCAAGCCCGCGTCCCACGGCCGTGATTTGCGGCAACGACGTGCTTGCCATCGGGGCGATGCAGCGGGCCCGCGAGATGGGCCTGAGCGTGCCGCAAGACATCTCGATCACGGGTTTCGACGACATCGACATTTCCGAAATGGTCAATCCGGGGCTGACGACGGTGCGGGTGCCGCACCGTCGTATGGGAGAAGCGGCGGCCGAAATGCTCCTCAAGCTTATCAACAAGGAGCCGGTGGAGCGCCAGATAGAGATTTCGACGTCGATCATCGAGCGCGGTACGCTGGGGCCGCCTCCTTCCTGAAGGGTCCGTCGTCCGCCGATCCGTGTCAGTGAAAGTTGCGGCCGCGCGGCAGCGCACGGCTGGCCGCACGGTCATTTGCCAGTTGCTCGTAGTCCCGTCGCAGTTCCGGGGCTTCGCGGATCAGCCTGACAATCCGGGCTGCGGGCTTGCGGTCGCGAGCGCGCGTATCCTCGATCGGGCGGCGAACCTCGTCGGCATTGGCAAGACCGCCCATTTCGGCGGCCATGTCGGAGATGCGCGCCATCGCCGGGGTGAGATCCTCGAGCGTATCGGCGACCACGTGGATGACCCCGTCCTCGTTCTGCAGCTTGCCCGACACGCCGACACAGCGGCTGCCGAGCACGATCGAGCGGTATTTCTCGAACACCTTGGGCCAGACGATGATGTTGGCCACACCGCTCTCGTCCTCGATGGTCTCGAAGACGACGCCCTTGGCCGAGCCCGGACGCTGGCGCACAAGCACCAATCCCGCCACCCGGACGCGGCGACCGGTGCGGATGCCCTCCAGATCCGCATTCTGCCGGAAACCCCCGGAGGACAAATGCCCACGCAGGAACGCCATGGGATGCGCCTTCAATGAAAACGAGAGCGACTGGTAATCATTGATCACCTGCTCACCCAGCGGCATCGGCGGCAAATCGACGTCGGGTTCCTTCTGAAGATTGGCCGTGCCGGCTGCTGCAAACAGCGGAAGCCGCTCGGCGCTTGAAAGCGGATCGAGCGCCTTGACCGCCCAGAGCGCACCGCGACGGTCGAGCCCGAGAGAGCGGAAACAGTCGGCGTCGGCAAGCTGTTCTATGGAACGGCGCGAGAGGCCCGAGCGCATCCAGAGATCGCGGACACTGTCATATCCTCGGCCGCGATTGCCAACGAGCAGCTCCGCCTCCGCCTCGCCAAAACCCTTGACCTGCCGCAACCCGAGACGGACCGCGTGGGTGTTCTTCATGACGCGCGCCATCTCGCGGTGACGGCGCGAAACCGGCTGCGGCTCCGCATCCGGTTCCAGGGCTGAATCCCAGTGCGAGAAATTGATGTCCACCGGCCTGACCTCGACACCATGTTCGCGTGCATCCCGGATCAGCTGGGCCGGCGCATAAAAGCCCATCGGCTGGGAGTTGAGGATCGCGGCACAGAAGACATCCGGATAGTGGCATTTGAGCCAGCAGGAGACATAGACCAGCAGCGCGAAACTGGCCGCGTGGCTTTCGGGAAAGCCGTACTCGCCGAACCCCTCGATCTGCCGAAAGCAATGTTCGGCGAAGTCGCGCTCATAGCCATTCCCGACCATGCCCTCGACCATCTTCGTCTGGAACGAGCCGATGGTGCCGACGCGGCGGAAAGTGGCCATGGCGCGGCGCAACTTGTCGGCCTCGCCGGGCGAGAAGCCGCCGGCGACGATGGCTATGTTCATCGCCTGCTCCTGAAACAGCGGCACGCCCAGCGTCTTTCCGAGAACTGTCCGCAGTTCGTCACTGGGAAATGTGACCTCCTCCCTGCCCTGTCTTCGACGCAGGTAGGGATGGACCATGTCGCCTTGGATCGGGCCGGGGCGAACGATCGCCACCTCGATAACCAGATCGTAATAGCAGCGCGGCCTGAGCCGCGGCAGCATCGACATCTGCGCCCGGCTTTCGATCTGGAAGACGCCGATGGTGTCGGCGCGGCAGATCATGTCATAAGTCGGCGTATCGCCATCGGACAGCGAGGCGAGAGTTTCGCGGCGACCGTAACGGGTTTCAAGAAAACCGAAAGCCTTGCGGATGCAGGTCAGCATGCCGAGCGCCAGCACGTCGATCTTGAGCATGCCGAGACTTTCGAGGTCATCCTTGTCCCACTCGACAAGCGTGCGGTCCTCCATCGCCGCATTCTCGATCGGGATCAGCGATGACAGCCTGTCGCGGGTGATCACGAAGCCTCCAACATGCTGGGAAAGATGGCGCGGGAAGCCGACGATCTGCGAAGCCAGATCGAGCATCTGCGCCAGATGCCTGTCGGACGGATCAAGCCCGGCACGGCGGGCGTCCTCGGGATCAACCTCGCGCGACCAGCCGCCCCATTTGGTGCCCGAGATGGCGGATATTGCATCGTCGGACAGGCCGAAGACCTTGCCGACCTCACGGATCGCCGAGCGCGCTCGATAGGTGATCACGGTTGCGGCAAGCCCTGCCCGTTCACGCCCATATTTCCTGTAGATGTACTGGATTACCTCCTCGCGCCGCTCGTGCTCGAAATCGACATCGATATCGGGCGGCTCGTTGCGTTCCTCGGAGATAAAGCGCTCGAACAGGAGATCGACCTTGCCTGGATCCACCTCGGTGATTCCGAGGCAGTAACAGACCGCAGAATTGGCCGCCGAACCGCGTCCCTGGCACAGGATTCCTTCGGAGCGGGCAAAGCGGACAATATCGTAGACGGTGAGGAAATAAGGGGCGTAATCGAGCTTCCTGATCAGTTCGGTCTCATGCGCGATGGCCTTGAGCACCTTCTCGGGCGCGCCGCCGGGATAACGCCTTTTAAGACCGATCGCGGTGAGCCGTTCCAGCGCCTCCTGCGCTGGCAGCGGTTCGGGCGCCAGATCCTCAAACAGCGGCGCATCGGGATACTGGTAACGCAACTCATCGAGCGAGAAGCCGATGCGAGCGAAAAGCCGGGCGGCCTCTACCACCGCCGCCTCGTAGCCGCGGAACTGATGCAGCATGTCGGCGCGGGCGCGCAAATGCCGCTCTGCATTGGGCATGAGACGGGTGCCGATCGTGGCAAGTGTGGCGCCCTCGCGGATGCAGGTGAGCACATCCTGAAGCGGACGGCGTCCGGGGGCGTGATAGAGAACATCGCCGATTGCCACCAGAGCAATGCCGAGCCTTGCGGCCAGCCGCGCCGTTGCTGCCATATGGCGTTGGTCGCCGGCGCCGTGATGGCGGATGAGCGCCAAATGCACATGGTCTGAAAAGGCCATGTGCAAGCGTTCGAGCACCGGAGTAAGGTGTCGCTCCAGATAAGCCGCATGGTCATGCCCGCCAACCGGCGGGACCGGCGCCATCAGCAACCCCTCCCCATGATTGAGGCAATCCTCGAGTGTGAGATGACACTCGCCCTTGGGCGCGCGGCGCTTGCCCAGGGTCAGCAACTCGCAGAGATTGGCGTAGCCCGCCCTGTCTCGGGGCCAGGCCAGAATGTCGGGCGTTCCGTCGACAAAGACCAGCCGGCATCCCGGCGCGAAGCCGAGCCCCGCCTCCTTGGCAGCCATGTGACCACGGACCACACCGGCAAGCGAGTTGCGGTCGGTAATGGCCAGCCCCGAAAGCCCCAGCCTCGCTGCCTGCACAACCAGTTCCTCGGGGTGGGAAGCCCCGCGCAGGAAGGAAAAATTGCTGGTGACGGCCAGTTCGACACAGATGTCGTCCGCAGGTCTCGCCAATCCTCCACCGCTCATGCGAACAGCCCGTGCATGTACCAGGCCGGCTCATTGGTCTCGCGGCCGTAAAGCCCGTGCCGGAACATCCAGAACCGGTAACCCTGGCTGTCCTCGACACGAAAATAATCACGTGTCCGGGCACCGCGTCCGTCGCGCCACCATTCGCAGGCGATCCTCTCGGGCCCCTCGGCACGGGCCACCTGGTAGGAAACGCCGCGCCAGCGAAACCTGAGCGGCGGCCCGTCCGGCACCTCGGCAATGGTGCTGAGCAGTTCGGGCCGGTCAAACAGCAGAAGCGGACGGGTGACGAGCGGTTCGATACCGGCGTCAGGGCGTGGGGCGGGCGAAGCATTCGCCCCGTTGCCGCGCGTCCGGAGGGTGGGCCGGAAACCGGATCCTTGGTCAAGGCGGGCCACCGGCTCGCGCCCGAAACTGCGCTCTGGAATGTGGGTGTCGGCCGATACAAAGCGCTGCACACGTTCGGGGCCGAGCCGGGCCCCGAGCCGGTCGACCAGCGCGTCATGGCCCGCGCCCGATTGCGCCCCGGCCACCATGTCGGTTTGCCCCACCTCGAAGGGATCGGCGTGAAGCACGTCGAGACGGATCAGGTCGAAGCCGAAACCGGCATCCAGCTCCTCGTGCAGCCCTGCGATGCGCTCGGCGAAAAGGCGCTCGATCATGGCAGGATCGCGCAGCGACCGGGCGGTCTGCACCTCGAGCGCCGCAACATGGCCGTCGACCCTGAACAGCCTGATCCGGCAGCGCCGGATACCGAGATCGCGCCGCTCGAGCGGCTCGACAATCGCCCGGGCAAGTGCGCCGATGACATGGCTGACCTCGTCGTGATGGGTCACCGGATCGGCAAAGCGGCGCTCCGTGGACAGTTCGGCCACCGGCATGATCGGGGAGATCGCCTCGGCCTCGCGGCCCAGGGCCTGGTCGAGCCGCTGCAGCAGGCCCGCGCCAAAGCGGGCAGCGAGCGGGGCACGCGGCAGGTTGGCGATGCAACCGATGGTCTTGAACCCGACCCGTCCGAGCGAAGCGACGAGATCCGTCGACAAACGCAGGCTGCCGAGGGCGAGCGGCGAGATGGCCTCGCCATGCCCACCCGGCGGGACAATCCGCGTGTCGCCATGGCGCGCCATTGCCCAGGCCGCGCCCGGCGTATCGGCGAGACACAGCCGGACATGAAAGCCCTGGGCACGCAAGCGGGATTCGAGATCGGCAACAAGCCCCTCCTCGCCGCCCATCAGATGGGCGCAGCCGGTGATGTCCATGAACAGACCGTGGTCGCCGGTCACGATTGCCCCGTCAGCAGACTGCGCATCGGACCCCAGCGCAACGAGTGGGGTATAGCGCTCGCACCATCCTGCAATGCCGAGCAGAAGCGCGTGATCGGCTGCGGGATCCGCTTCATGACACTCAAGGCCGGGGATGAGAGCGCGGGCATCGCTGAGCGATTGCCCCTTGCGGATGCCGCACGCCCTTGCGCGCTCGTCGAGTGCGAGGATACGCACGGCATTCCTGACCGTCCCCGTCACCACGACGGGCAGGGCATCAGGATGCGTGTCCGAAATCCTGTCTGCGATCCAGGACCTGCCCCATCGTGTGCGATGGATCCTGTCGGTTGGCAGACGGGTGAAGGCGATGGAGAGGATGCGCTGGCTGCGTGTCTGCGGAGAGGGAGCGGGATGCGGCATGGTTGAACACTCGGGACTTGGGGTTCCAGGCTAGAAGCCATTGGCCGGTGCGACCGGCACGGTTGCGTTCCAGCGTGAGCGACAGCCGCATTGCCCCCACGCCGCGTTGATCAAGTTCATCCACCCCTGAAACATCGGTTTGCGCCCGCCAGCGCGTCAGTGCCGCCGTTGCCTCCTCCTGCCCGCTCTGGCGCAGCACCAACGCCAGCACACCGTTCTCGCGCGCCCTGAGCAAAAGCCGCCTGGTGGCGGTGATATCGAAGCGTGCCGGGTTTCCGCGAATGTGGAACACCATGGCCGCGAGACCACTGCACCCTGCCGCCTCATCCGCCGCCCACATCGCCTCCTGCAGATCTCGCGGCTCGACAAGCGTCATGGCTGCGGGATCGAGCCCGTACTGGGCAAGACCCGCGGGAAACAATCCGCCGCCATCGACCCGGGCTGCCGGATCGTTGACCCAGACGATCCGGCTCCCGCGTCCCCGCGCATCACCTGCCGCCAGGGCCGCAAGCCCCAAGGCAAAACCGGTGCCGGCGCCGATGTCTCGGGCCAGGTCACAGCGCACCTCGTGCAGGCCGCCACAGCCAAGGCCACCTTCGAGACAGCGGTCCACACCGGCCGCGCCCAATGCCAGCCGGGACCCTGCGGCTTCGGCCATCACACCGCCGGCAGACCGTCCCTTGTTCCCGGGCCGGTCCTGCGCCTCACGCCATGCCTCCAGAATTTCCGTCGCGGCGCGTAGCCGTGCAAGATCCATGTCACACCCAATGTTCCCGTTATGTTCTATTTAACGCCGAATCCCTTTCACGAGTCAATCAACCGTTTCGGGAGACAAAGAAGCCCGGCTTTCAACCGCAGCGACGCAAGCGCCGCGGCTCCTGTCCAAGGCCCCGGAAAAACAGCAAAAATGAAAGAGCCAGGATTTGGCGCTTACATCACCGCGCCCATCTGCCAGGGAACGAATTCCGCACCGCCAAAGCCCAACTGCTCGCTCTTGGTCTGCTCACCAGAGGCCACACGCAGGAACAATTCGAAAATCTCGCGCCCCTTGTCCTCGAGACTGACATTGTCGCTGATGATGTCGCCGCAATTGACGTCCATGTCATCGGCCATGCGGCCGTACATTTCGGAATTGGTGGCAAGCTTGATGCACGGCGTCGGCTTGTAACCCGACACCGAGCCTCGGCCGGTGGTGAAGGCCACCAGATTGGCGCCGGAGGCAATCTGGCCCGTGACCGAACAAGGATCGTAGCCGGGACTGTCCATGAACACGAAACCGCGCTCGGTAACCGGCTCGGCAAACTTGTAGACCTGGGTAAGCGGCGCCGTGCCGCCCTTGGCGACCGCACCCAGCGATTTTTCGAGGATCGTGGTCAGGCCGCCCTTCTTGTTGCCGGGCGAGGGATTGTTGTCCATCTGTCCGCCATTGCGTGCGGTGTAATCTTCCCACCAGCGGATCCGCTCAACGATTTTCGCGCCCACTTCCGGCGTGACGGCCCGACGGGTCAGCAGGTGCTCGGCACCATAGATCTCTGAGGTTTCGGAAAGGATGGTCGTGCCGCCATGGGCCACCAGAAGATCGGAAGCCGCGCCAAGTGCAGGGTTCGCGGTAATCCCCGAATAGCCGTCCGAACCGCCGCATTGCAGACCGATGGTCAGGTGCTCGATACCGGCAGGCTCACGGGTGATCTTGTTGGCGACGGCAGCCATCTCGCGCAACTGCTCGACGCCGCGCTCGATGGTCTTGCGGGTACCGCCCGTCTGCTGGATCGTCATGTAGCGGAAATTGCTGTCCGAGCGCATGCGACCGCGACCGACGAGATCGGGGATCTGCATCACCTCGCAGCCCAGACCGAGCAGCAGGATGCCGGCGAAATTCGGATTGCGCGCATAGCCCTGAAGCGTGCGGAACAGGGTCTCGTAGCCCTCATCGTCGCTGGCCATGCCGCACCCGGTGCCGTGCACGATCGGCACGATGCCATCGACGTTCTCGAATTCCGAAAGCCAGCCCTGACGCTCCACGGCTTCGGCAATGAAGCGCGCCACGGAACCGGAGCAGTTCACAGATGTGAGGATGCCAAGATAATTGCGGGTACCGACCGAACCGTCCGCACGGTGATAGCCCAGGAAATGCCGCTTGTCGGCAGGGGGCGACAATGGACGGACCTGGCTCGAAAAGGCGTAATCCGCACCGTGACCGCCCATGCCGAGATTGTGCGAATGAACATGGTCGCCCGGCTTGATGTCGCTGGTGGCAACCCCGATGGTCTGGCCATAGCGAACCACGCGCTCACCCTCGCCAATCTTTCGGATGGCGATCTTGTGCCCGCGCGGCACCGGTTGCGGCAGAGGACTGTCAAGCTCCTGCAGGCTGACGCCTGAAGCGAGATCTTGAAGCGCAATGATCACATTGTCTTCGGGATTGAGGCAGATTGCCGGTTGCTGTCGGTTTGTCATGATCGGGTCCGTGTCTATAAGGGCGCGATGCTTCAAGCCAGCCTTCGGCTTGACACACTATTACATCCATCTAACATGTTAGTATGCTACAAGCTAAGGATAATCCACTGCGAGAATCCATGAATCCACGGCCCGCACTTCCCGCCCTTGATGAATTTCCCGGGTCGCTAGCTCAAAAAGTGTACATGTCGCTCAAGCAGGCGATCCTTTCGCTGACGTTCCGTCCGGGCGAAATCATGCAAAAATCGGAGATATGCGCCGAACTCGGCGTGTCCCGCTCGCCAGTGGCAGAGGCCGTGGCTCGGCTGTCCGCCGAGGGGCTGGTCAATGTGGTGCCGCAGGCCGGCACGTTTGTCGCCCGCTTTTCGATGGATGAAATCCGGGAGGGCGCCTTCCTGCGCGAGGCGCTGGAACTGGCAGCCGTCGAGATCGTCGCAAAGACGATTACCGAAGACCAGCTGGTTCTGCTTCGACGCAACCTGAGAATCCAGGAAGCGCTGATGGAGGACGGAGACATTTCCGGCTTCTACCAGATGGACGCCAGAATGCATGAGCTGATCATGTCATTCACAAATTTCAAACGGCTTGCGACGCTGGCCGAGACCGCCTGGGTGCATGTCAACCGGGCCCGTCGCCTCAACCTTCCCGCACCGGGACGCATCGAAGCGACACTTGACGAGCACAAGGCGATCGTCGATGCCCTTGAAGCACATGATCCGGAAGCCGCCCGCGCGGCGACGCGGTATCATCTGAGCCAGCTGATCACCATCCTCGAGCCGTTGGTGCATGAACATCCCGAGTTCTTCGATCCCGAATAGCGGCGCGATTCGTTCCGCACCGTTACCTGCCTTGCGAAAGGGCCATCATGCCAGATCTTCCCAACCGTCCCCGCTACGCGGCCCGACTGAACGCATTCAAGACCGGGCTGGAGGGCAAACCCACCGCCGCCGACATGATCGCGCGCGCAGGAACCGTCGAGGGACTCGACGCCGCCGACCTGAATTATCCCGACCATTTTGCCGACCACTCGCCCGAGGCCCTTTCGGAGATCCTTGCCGGCAGCGGAATGGCACTCAACGGCCTTGCAATGCGCTACTACACCGATCCCGGGTTCCGGCTCGGCGCCTTCACCAACCCGGATGAGAAGGTCCGGCAGGCTGCCATCGACATCACCAAGCGAGGACTGGATGCGCTTGCGGCGATGGGCGGCAACCTGATGACCCTCTGGATGGGGCAGGATGGCGTCGACTATTCGTTCCAGGGCGATTATGCGCGCATGTGGGACGACACGATCAATGCGATCCAGGCGGTTGCCGACCACAATCGCGATATCGAAATAGCCATCGAGTACAAGCCCAACGAACCCCGCGCCTACGCGCTGATGCCCGATATCGGCACCACTCTGCTGGCGGTGCGCGAGGCGGATCGGGCCAACCTCGGAGTCACGCTCGATTTCGCGCATGTGCTTTATGCCGACGAGATCCCCGCGCACTCCGCGCGTCTGATCGGGCGGCATTCGAAGCTCCTCGGCGTGCATCTCAATGACGGCTACGGCAAGCGCGATGACGGGCTGATGGTGGGTTCGGTGCATCCGGTGCAGACCGTCGAGCTGTTCGTCGAGCTCGACCGCATGGGCTATGACGGCGTGCTCTATTTCGACACCTTCCCGGATCATGGCGGTCTCGATCCATGCGCGGAAGCGCGCGCCAACATCATGATGGCCGAACGACTGCGCGCAGTCGCAACTTCGCTTTTCGGTCACAAAGAGCTGGAGGCGGCGATCGCGCTGCAGGACGCCACCGCTTCGCTCGCCATCGTTGCCGATGCGCTCTACGGATCCGGCAAGTGAGTGTCTTCGTCTGCGGATCGCTGCATTATGACGTCGTGGTCAATGCGCCGCACCTGCCACGACTGGACGAGACGGTCGCTGGCCATGCCGTCCATTACGTGACCGGCGGCAAGGGCGGCAACCAGGCTGCGGCCTCGGCGCGGATGGGCGTCGATACCGCGTTCGCGGGCCGCATCGGCGACGATGCTTCCGGGGAAGTCCTGATCAAGGGCCTTGAAGAGGCTGGCGTCGACACGACCCGTGTTCAACGGGCGGCCGGCGCTTCAGGCATGAGCGTGGCGATCGTCGAGCCGAATGGCGGCTATGGCGCGGTCATCGTTTCGGCCGCCAATCTCGGTATCGACCCGAGCCGGATCGAGGTTCCCGAAAGCGCCCGTGTCGCCGTGCTGCAAAATGAAATCCCCGAAGCGGTCAATCTTGCCGTTGCGCTCAAGGCGAGGAACCAGGGCGCGGCTGTGGTCCTCAACGCCGCACCGGCACGGCCGATTGGGGCCGACCTGCTGGAGGCCATCGACCTGTTGGTGGTCAACCGCGTCGAGGCGGCCGACATGCTCTCGACCTCCGAGTCGTCGCTTGATCCGCTCAAGGCAGCAAGCGCGCTTTCAGCCCTGGGACCACGTTCGGTCATCGTCACGCTCGGCGGTGACGGGCTGGTGCTCTATGATGCCGGTGAGGCCGGTCACCATCCGGGCCACAGGGTCGATGTGGTGTCGACACATGGCGCGGGTGACGCGTTTCTGGGCGCGCTCGCAGCGGCGCATGCGACCGGAAGCAAGCTGCCGGAGGCCGCGCGGTTCGGCCAGGCGGCGGCAGCGCTGCATGTCTCGACTGCGACCGCAGACCGTGCCTCGATCGGCCGCAGTCATGTGGAGGCGCTGCTGGTTCAGGCCGATATCCGGTAAAACCGCGCAGCCGTGCCGCCGTAGATGTCGGCCTTCTCGGATTCGCTGAACCCGGTTGTCAGCGTTTCGGCGGCCTTGCGCCAGTCGTCATAGCTCGCAGCGAGTTGGCAGACGGGCCAGTCCGACCCCCACATCACCCGTTCCGGCGTGAAGACCTCGAGCACATGCTCGGCATAGGGTCTGAGATCCTCGACGGTCCAACCGGGATTGGCCTCCGTCACAAGCGCAGAAAACTTGCAGAACGCGCCGGTCTCTCCGGCAATGCGGGCCATGCCCTCCGCCCATTGTTTGAAGGTCTCGGGCGAATGGTCGCGGATCTGCGGCTTCATGCAGTGGTCGACCACCACCCGCATGTCGGGATAGCGCTTGAGGATTGTCAGGAAGTTGTCGAGATGCGGGGGGAAACCGAGTGCATCGAAGGTCAGGTCGAGGTCGCAAAGCGCCCTGAACGCCCATTGGACATCGTCCCTGAGCATCCAGTCGACATCCGGAATGTCTTGGATCATCGGCCGGACACCCTTGAACTTCGGATGACCCTTCAGCCGTTCAAGTGTCGCGCGTTCGGCCTGGTTTTCGAAATCCACCCAGCCCACCACGCCCGCGACATGCGGCGTCACGTCAGCGATGCCGAGCATGTATTCTGTCTCGTTGACGGTCGCAGCCGCCTGCACCAACACCGTCGCATCAATGCCGTGAGTTTGAAGATGAGGAGCAAGCTCGGTCGGACCGTAAGGACGGGCCAGGATCTCATTGTCCATCGGCATCCAGTCATAATCGCCCCGGGCCGGATTCCAGAAATGCTGGTGCGCATCGATTTTCATGGCCATCTCTTCTCAGACCTCGACCGGAGCGTCGTCGCGCATCAGCCCCTCGGATTTGAGCTCCGCCCAAAGCGCCGCCGGGATTTCGGCTGTTGCGGCCTTGAGGTTTGCCTCGACCTCGGCGACGCCCTGGCCGCCGGGAATGACCGAAACAATTGCCGGATGGCGCAGCGGAAACTGGAAGGCGGCATCGACCATGCGCACCTCGTGGCGATTGCACACCGCCTCGATCCGGGCAACGCGATCCAGGATGTCCTGCGGCGCGAGGTCGTAATTGTAGAAGGCGCCGGGCTTGGGCCCCGTTGCCAGGACACCGGAATTGTAGGGTCCGCCGATGATGATTCCGATGCCACGATCGGTGGCGAGCGGCAGGAAGCTCTCGAGTGCCTCTTGCTCAAGCAGCGTGTAACGGCCTGCAAGCAGGAACAGGTCGAAATCGCCGCGCTCGGTCATCCACTGGCAGGGCTGCCATTCGTTCACCCCGGCGCCGAAGGCCTTGATCACGCCTTGGTCGCGCAGTTCCACGAGCGCCTTGTAGCCGCCGTCCATAAGTTCCGAAAGCTTGGCGTCCAGGGTCTCCTGACTGCCATGGTTGAAAATGTCGAGATCATGGGCAAACAGGATGTCGATTCGGTCGACACCGAGACGTTCCAGTGAAAACTCAAGCGAGCGCATGACGCCGTCATAGGTATAATCGTAGACCTCGCGCCGGGTTGGAGTGTCGAAAAATTTGCCGATCCCGGTGCGCTGTTCCGGCGGGCACACTTCAAGAAGCCGGCCGACCTTGGAGGACAACACGTAGTCCTCGCGTGGCTTGTCGCGCAAAAACCGGTTGAGCCGGGTCTCCGACAGACCAAGCCCGTACAGCGGTGCGGTGTCGAAATAGCGTATGCCCAGATCCCAGGCGCGGGTGAGAACCGCATGCGCCTCGTCCTCGCTGATCGCGCGATAGAGGTTTCCCAGCGGGGCCGCACCAAAGCCGAGTTCGGTGAATGAAAGCCCGCCGTTTGCGAGCCTGTCCCAATGTCGTGTCTTCAATTGCATAAGCGCCTCCCTGACTGCTAACATGCTAGTATACATCGGGAACCGCTGCATAGCCTTGATTGTCGGAAAGCAGCCATTTGGAGGAAGTGATTTGACGAATTTCAGACATGTTTTCGGATCCGGCAAGCCGGTGATCGGGATGGTTCATCTCGGAGCGCTGCCCGGCTCGCCGCTGCACGACCGTGAGGCGGGTCTTGACGGGCTGGTTTCCGCCGCCCGTGCCGACCTCAAGGCCCTGCAATCGGCAGGCTTTGACGCCATCATGTTCGGCAACGAAAACGACCGGCCCTACGAGTTCGACGTCGATACTGCATCGACCGCCACGATGGCCTATGTGATCGGCCAGTTGCGAAACGAGATTGAAGTTCCCTTCGGCGTCAACGTGCTGTGGGACCCGATGAGTTCGGTCGCGCTCGCAGCAGCCACGGGCGCCCGATTCGTCCGCGAGATCTTCACCGGAACCTATGCCAGCGACATGGGACCGTGGACGCCGGATGCGGGCAAGGCGATGCGCTACCGCGACCGTCTGGGCCGCAGCGATCTGGCGATGCTTTACAATGTCTCGGCGGAATTCGCCGACAGCCTCGACCGCCGGCCGCTTCCCGACCGCGCGCGCAGTGCGGTGTTCTCCTCCATCCCCGATGCCGTTCTCGTCTCCGGCCAGATCACTGGCGAGGCAGCGGCACTGTCAGATCTCGAAGCTGTGAAAAAAGTGCTGCCGAACACGCCGGTTCTGGCCAACACCGGCGTCAAGCACCAGACCATTGCCGACGTTCTTTCGGTGGCCGACGGCTGCATCATCGGCTCGGCGCTGAAGATCGACGGCGACACCTGGAAGGCGATTGACCCGAATCGCGCGCAGGATCTGATGGACCGTGCACGCGCGGCGCGGGGTGGCGCATGATGCGGCAGCGTTTGCGTACGGATCTCACTGATCTGATGATGACGCCGGGACTGTCCGGACATGAGGAACGGGTGGCGAAGCTCATACGCTCACGACTTTCCGACGCGGGTGTCGAAAGCCGGGTCGACCGGATGGGCAACGTGATCGCCAGTTTCGAAGGCGATCCCGGCGCTCCCTCGGTGATGATCTTTACACACATGGACCAACTCGGCTTTTTCGTACGTCGCATCGAGGACGATGGCCTGATCCGTGTCGAGCGTATGGGCGGCGTGTCCGAGCGCGCCATGGCCGCCCAGGCGGTCACCCTTTGTATTGGCGAAGGTCGGGACGTTCCCGGCATCATCATGAACAAGGCGCATCACGCAACGACACCGGACGAAAAATACAAGGTCGTCACCACGCCTGACATTCTGATCGACACCGGGCATGGATCGAAACAGGCTGTCGAGGCAGCGGGCGTGAAGATCGGGACTCCGGTTGTCTACCAGTCACGTGTCATCGAACTGGCGGGAGACCGGGTGGCCGGAACTTCTGTCGATGACCGGGCGGGTTGCGCGGCGCTGATCGAGATCGCCCGGTCTCTTGCCGGTCGAGATAGCGGACCAACGGTCCATGTCGTCTTCAGCGTGCAGGAGGAGTTCAACCTCCGCGGTGCCGTGGTGGCGGCGCAGTCGCTCAAGCCCGATATCGCCATCCAGATCGACCTGATGATGGCCTCGGACACCCCCGATCTCGCCGATCGCGGCGAAATGAAGCTCGGCGGAGGCGCGGGCATCAGCCTCTACTCCTTCCATGGCCGCGGCACGCTCAACGGCGTGATCCCGCATCCGTCGATGGTCGAGCTGTTCGAAAGGACGGCCGAGAATTTGGCCATGCCGCTGCAGCGCTCGGCACAGGTCGGGGTCCTCACCGATCTTTCCTATGTTCAACTGGTCGGCGAAGGCGTGGCTTCCATCGATATCGGGTTCCCGATGCGGCACTCCCACTCCACCGTGGAATGCTGCGATCTGGGAGACGTGGAAGCCATGGTCGAACTGGCGGTGGCGGCGATTGCCGGCATCGGTCCGGATTTCAAACTGACCCGGGAGAGCTGATATGGGCTACACGCTGGGCGTGGACATTGGAACCTTCGAATCCAAGGGGGTTCTCGTCGAGGATGGCGGGCGGATCGTGGCGCAGGCCGCAAGGCCGCACGAGATGATCGTGCCACGGCCGGGCTGGGCGGAACACCGGGCCGAAGAGGACTGGTGGGGCGACTTCGTTTTCATCACGCAAAAACTCATTGCCGACAGCGGCGTGGATCCGGCGGAGATTCGAGCCGTGGCGACATCCGCGATCGGCCCCTGCATGCTGCCGGTCGATGAGACCGGCAAGCCTCTCATCAACGCGGTGCTGTATGGTGTAGACACCCGCGCTTCCCGGGAGATCGATGATCTGAATGCCGAGATCGGCGAGGAGAAGATCCTGACGCGCTGCGGCAACGCGCTCACCTCCCAATCGGTCGGCCCGAAGATCCTCTGGTTCAGGCGCAATCATCCGGACCTGTGGGAAAAGACCGCGAAGATCCTCAACTCCGCAAGCTATCTCACGTTCAGGCTCACCGGAGCTTACGCGATCGATCATTACACCGCGGCCAATTTCTCGCCGCTCTATGACATCAACCGGCAGGACTGGTGCTTCGACCTTGGCGACATCTGCCCGCCGGACATGTTGCCCGATCTGATGTGGTCGACCGAAATCGCCGGGCATGTCACCGAAGAGGCCGCCCAGGAAACCGGGCTTGCCATTGGAACGCCGGTGACCTGCGGCACCATCGATGCGGCCGCCGAGGCCGTGAGCGTCGGCGTGCGCGAACCCGGCGACATGATGATGATGTATGGATCGACGATCTTCATCATCCTGCTGGCCGACAAGCCGCTGACCGACCCGAGGCTCTGGCATGCGCCCTGGCTGTTTCCGGGCGAACACGCCTCTATGGCAGGACTTGCGACCTCCGGCACGCTGACCCACTGGTTCCGCGACCGGTTCGCGCGGGAACTGGAGCGCGACGGGGCGTTCGGTGTTCTGGCAAGAGAGGCGGAAGCCTCTCCGCCCGGTGCCAAGGGCCTTCTCTGCCTGCCCTATTTTTCAGGTGAGCGGACCCCGATCCACGATTCCCGCGCCAAGGGCACCTTTTTCGGCCTCGATCTGACCCACGACCGCGGCGACATGTACCGCGCCGTGCTTGAGGGGATCGCCTCGGCAACACGCCATATCGCCGACACCTATGCCGAGGCCGGACAGCGGCCATCGCGGGTTCTCGCCGTCGGCGGCGGGACCAAGAACAAGCCTTGGCTCAAGGCGACGTCGGACCTGACCGGGCTTGATCAGATCGTCTGCACGGTGACAACCGGCGCCTCCTATGGCGACGCCTTCCTCGCAGCGCTTGCCGTGGGTGAGGCGGAACCCGGCGACATGGCCAAGTGGAACCCGGCGGGCGAGGTCATCAAGGCCGAAACCCATGCCGCCTATGACAGGCAATATCCGCTGTTCCTGAAGCTCTATCAGCAGACGCGCGACATCATGGCAGACCTGGAGGCACCCGAATGAGCGCTTTCGGCCAGGCGCTTTCCGAACTCGGTTCGGTGCTCGACGACATCCGTCCCGGCGACATCGAACGCGCGGTGGAGATGATCGCCGAGACAGGCGTGATCGTCGGCTACGGCTGCGGCCGCGAGGGACTTCAGGTGCAGGGCCTGGTCATGCGGCTTCACCATTTGGGCCTCAGGGCCTCGATGCAGGGCGCGATGAACACACCGCCACTGGGGCCGGGTGACCTGTTTCTTTGTTCGGCAGGTCCCGGCGAACTGTCGACCGTCACCGCGCTGATGACAGTTGCCCGGAAGGCCGGCGCGCGCATCCTGTTCCTCACCGCCGAACCGGAGTGCGACGCCGCACGCATGGCAGACCATGTATTGACGGTTCCGGCACAGACCATGGCGCGCGATATCGGCGGCTCATCGGTTCTGCCGATGGGATCGGTTTATGAAGGCGCCCTGTTCGTGCTGTTTGAAATCATGGTGCTGGAGCTCAAGCAACGGCTCGGCGAAACCAGCGAGAGCATGCGGGCCCGGCACACGAATATGGAATAAGCGCTGTTCGCCGTGCTCCTGCTACCGCGTCGCCTCATTTCAAGGGCGGCAGGTCGATGACACCTTTCTTCAGGATGAAGCAGCCATAGGGGCCGCTGTCGGAGGTGCGCACGATGCAGAAAGACCGTTTGGCGGCTTCGTAGAAGGCGAAACGCTCCAACGCCGTCATGCCGACCTTGCGGCCTTCCATCCGGTCGACTACCGCCTGCATCCTCGAGAACACCGGGGCCTCGCCGTCGGGATCGCCAACCATCAGCATGCGGGTCATGGGGTCTTCAACAAAGGTGTCGAGCGGCATCAGCGAGAGGATCGCCTCGGTTGCCGAGGGAATGTCGCAGCCCGGCATGTCGATCAAGCGGCCGAAGGTCGTCTCGGCGGCGATGGTGGCGGCGGGATGGTTGATGTCGCAGACCACCAGATCGTCTCCGTGGCCCATCAGCATCAATGCATGGACGAGATCTGCACTAAGCCTCTGGTCAATTCCCTTGAGCATCAAGCGCCCCGGCTGTCATTTCACCGCGCCTGCCGCCATGCCCTTGATGATGTAGCGCTCGAGCACGATGCCGATGGCAATCAGCGGCAGAATCGCAGCAAAGGACAGTGCGGCCATTGACCACCAACTGATGCCCTGGCTGCCCGTCTGGCTCGCCACCATCACCGGCAGGGTGTTGGCGTGGGTCGACGTCAGAAGTGCGGCAAAGAAATACTCGTTCCAGGTCAGCACGAGCGACAGGATGAACGCCGCGACCATGCCCGGAAGCGCGATCGGCAGCACGATCGTGGCGAACGCGCCCCAGATCGAAAGCCCGTCGACAAGAGCCGCCTCCTCCAGTTCCTTCGGAATACCGGCGAACTGGTCGCGCATGATCCAGATGACGATCGGAAGCACCGTGAGCGTGTAGAGCAGGATGAGGCCGATGCGGGTGTCGAGCAGCGCCAGCGACTTGTAGAGAACAAGAAACGGAAGTGCGAGCACCACCGGCGGCAGGATCAGCTGACTGAGGAAGAAGAACGAAATGTCCGAGTTGCGCATGAAGCCGAAGCGGTAGGAAAATCGCGAAAGGCCGTAGGCCGCGAGTGACCCCAGGAACACCGCCAGGCCGGAGGACGCCAGCGCCGTGATCACCGAATTGTAGAAGCGTTTCAGAAATTCCTCGCGAACGGTGGATTCGGCCCAGATCGTGTCTGGTGAAAGCCCGAGCGAGCGCCAGCCCAGCCATTTCGGTGTATAGTCCCAGAACGGGATCAGATTGCCGCGCATCACGTCGGGCGCCATCTTGAACGACGTCGTGAATGTCCAGTAGATCGGAAACAGGCAGATGATCGCCCACAGGATCAGGATTGCGTAAACGGCGAAACGGCCTGTGAAGCGTCTGGCCTTGTAGGTCAGGTCGTCAGGGCCGTCGTGAAAGATCTGATTGCTCACCTTGTCCCCTCCCCGTTCAATAGCGCGGCCGCGCCCAGCGGTCGGTGAGTTTCATGACGATGGTGATCGCGATCACGATCACCACCAGATAGACCATCGCCAGAAGCGTTCCATAGCCCACATTGGAGCGGTCACGGTATTCGCGGAAAATGAAGCTGGTGACGCTGTCGGTCGCGCCGCCCGGTCCGCCCGCCGTGACATTGATGATGATGTCGGCAAGCTTCAATTTGAATATGATGCGGATCAGGATCACGGTGATCGAGACAGGAAGCATCAGCGGGAAAGTCACTTCCCAGAACCCGCGCCAGGCCTTGGCGCCATCCACCTTCGCCGCCTCCTGAATGTCCTTGGGGATCGCCTGCAGACCGGCCAGAATCATGATCATCATGAACGGAATGTAGGTCCAGGCATCCATCACCATGATGGTGAAGCGAGCCATTTCGGGCGTGCCGAAGAAGGACGGTGAATCCCAGCCGAGTTCCCGGGCAAGCCGTGCAAGCGGGCCGAAACGCGCTTCCAGCATCGACTTGCCGATCATCCAGCTGACCGCAACCGGCGACAGCATCAAAGGCATCAGGAACGCCACGCGGAAGAATTTGCGCGCCCGGATCTGTGAATTGAGCAATAGCGCCAGCCCGAAGGCAATGGCGTACTCGACAATGATGGCGAGCGTGTAGCGCACCATGTTGGCCAACGCATTCCAGTAGAAATCGTCGGTCCACATCTGGCGGAGATTGTCGATCCCGTTGAAGGTCCGGCCGGTCGGGGAAGACAGGTTCCAGTCGGAAAAGGCGATCACAAAGCCGAAGAGCAGCGGAAAGACCACCATGGACACGACGAAAAGCGCGGCGGGCAGCACGAAAAGCACCCGCTTTCCGCGCTCGCCGCGAATGAGCACCTGACCCCAGCAAAGGCAGATCGCCCACAGAACGTAGGCATAGAGTGTGGGACGCCAGCTGGAGAAGCCCAGATCCGCATAGCCGATCTCCTGGGCGGTCTGGGCCAGCGCGACGATCGCGAGAAACCAGGCGGAGCCCCAGATTACGGTGCGACCCATCGCAATCCTGCGATTGGAAATATTGTCACTGGTGACAACGTGAAGGAAATCGCCCTGCTCGGCCAACTGCGCACATCCCGAATTGCATGAAAACGCCGGCGGTCTTCACCGCCGGCGCCAAGTTCGTTTTTAAGGCTACATGCCCAGTGACGCCTTGTAGAGAGCGATCTGGCTTTCGCGACCGATCTGGTCGGTGATCTTCTCCCAAGCTGCAGCGATCGCGTCGGCAGTTTCCTGCGCCGAGCCATACTGCCCGGCAAAGCCCTTCGCCAGTTCATCCTCGGCGACCGAATAGTACTGGAAGATGCCCGGAATCCGCGGCTCGATAGCGGCGTTGGGGTGGTTGTAGCTGTCGAGGTTGGAGCCGAGGTAGTCCTCGATGTAGGCCCGATCGTAGCCCGCAGCTTCCCACTCGTCGTACTGGAAGTGGCTGTTGCGGTAAGGCTGGAAGCCCGACGGATAGGCCGAGGTCCACAGCGACAGGTCCTTGCCGCCGAGATGCGCAGCTGCCGACCAGGCCGCCTTGCGCTTCTTCTCGTCGCCCGAAACACGGCTGGTGACGTAGATACCCCAGCCGATGTAGGCCATGCTCGGGGCTTCGTTCATCTCGTCTTCCCAGGAATCGGCACGCCAGTTATAGCGGCGCTCGGAAGCTGGGTTGATGCCGAAGCCGACCACGTCACCAACCACCGAGGTGTCGGAGGTGCGTGCGGAAGAGCCCACATCGCCCCACCACATCAGCATCGAACCGGTTCCGGCGAGGAACTGGCTGAACGCCGTGGTGCCGGGGTCCGCGTTGATCTGGTCGGCCGGATAGGCGCCTTCGGTGGCGATCAGGTCCATCACGTCCTGGAACGCCTGCACCCAGCCGGGGTTGTTGACCAGCGGCTTCATCGTGTCGGGTTCGAACAGCCAGGCGACCTCATCGGGGTGCTTGACATAGGCGGCGGCGCGGTTGGCGACAAAGTAGAAGCCGAAGCCGCCCCAGCCCTTGAGCGGGTCGAGATAGCCGTGCGCGGGCAGGCCGGTCAGTGGATCTTCCTTGCCGACAAGCGACTTGGAAACCTCGTTGATCTGCTGCCAGGTCTTCGGGACCTCGGCGCCGCCGATGCCGTCCGGGCCGAAATAGTCGGTCCGGTAAGAAAATGTGTGGCAGTCGCCGTCGATGGTCACGCGGTATTGCTTGCCATCCCAGGTGCCGACCGGCGCCTTGAGGTAGTCGACGAGGTCGTCCGCCTCGATCTGCTCGGCCACCCATTCGGGCATTTCGTCGAGCAGGCCGCGGCCAGCGGTATCGCCCTCGAAGGGCGCGCCCATTTCGATGATGTCGAAGTCGACGGTGCCCGTGGCGATCGACTGCTGAAGGCGGGCATTGTAGTCGGCTTGGGCAAGATCGATCCAGTTGATCTTGGCGCCGGTGTAGGCTTCCCATGGCTTCAGGAAGCCGCGGAAAAGGAAGTTGTGCAGATTCTGGTTGTTAAGCCCCATGAAGGTCAGTTCGACGCCTTCGAACTCGCCCTCGGCAACATTGGCCTTGGTTGCCGCAAGGCACATTTCACCAACCTTCTGCCAGTCGGCATCGGTCGGGGAGCCGGCGCCAACGCCGGGAATCTTGAGAATTTCAGCGCGGATATTGTCCTGCGCCGCCGCGGTCTTGGTACCAAGACCGCCCATTGCGGCCATGCTGCCGACGGCGGCAGCACCCTGAAGCAGCCGGCGTCGTGTCATCGACACCCGGACCGCGTGTTCATAAAGATCAACTTTCATAAAAACCTCCCGTGTTTGTCCCGCTCCTCCGGCAGTCCGGACCTGGGAGGCGCGCCAACCAGTCTACTGGTATCATCGCCTTCTTTTTCCCCAACGCCGGGCCCGGATATACCAGGCAGGATGAAAACATTTCAGCCTTCCGGCAGGCTGTCAAGCATCTAACATGCTAGTATGACTAGATGATAGACAGGGCGGCGAAGCTGGGGTACCACTTGGCCCACAAACGGTAACGCATAGCGCGGGGGAAGCATGGCAGACGTCAGGATCGAGAAGCTCTACAAGGCCTATGGGTCAGTGGAAGTCATCCACGGCGTCGATATCGACATCCCGGATGGGCGCTTCGTGGTGCTCGTCGGCCCGTCGGGCTGCGGAAAGTCCACGCTTCTGCGGATGCTTGCCGGCCTTGAAGGGATTACCGGCGGCACGATCAGCATCGGCGGAAAGGTCGTCAACAACCTGCCACCGGCCGAGCGCAACATCGCCATGGTGTTCCAGAACTATGCACTCTATCCGCACAAGACGGTGGCGGCGAACATGGGATTTGCGCTGAAGATGCAGCGCATGGACAAGGCCGAAATCGACAAGCGTGTGGCCGATGCCGCCGAGATCCTCGGCCTCCAGCCCTACCTCAAGCGCTATCCGCGCGAACTTTCCGGCGGCCAGCGCCAGCGCGTCGCCATGGGCCGGGCGATCGTGCGCGAGCCGAAGGTGTTTCTGTTCGACGAACCGCTGTCCAACCTCGACGCCAAGCTCCGCGTCCAGATGCGTACCGAAATCCGCGAGTTGCACCAGCGGCTTTCGACAACAACCGTCTATGTGACGCATGACCAGATCGAAGCCATGACCATGGCGGACCAGATTGTCGTGATGCGCGACGGGCACATTTCCCAGCAGGGCGCACCGCTCGAACTTTATGACCGGCCGGCCAACGTCTTCGTTGCGGGATTCATCGGCTCGCCGTCGATGAACCTGATCGAGGGCGAAATCAGGCGCAAGGACGGCAAGGCCATGATGCATGCCGAAGGCGTGGAATTCGAGGTCCCGGACATGGCCGGACTCGATGAAGGGCGCAAGGTCACTTTCGGCATCCGGCCGGAACATCTTCTGCTTGACGACACCGGCTTCGAGGCAAAGGTGGCGGTGGTGGAACCCACGGGCTCAGAAACCCATCTCGTGCTCCGCGCAGCGGGCCGCGAAATCATCGTCGTCCTGAGGGAGCGCCAGAACATCAAGCCGGGCGACACGATCAGGCTGCGACCGCAAGGCGAAATGGCGCATATGTTCGACACGGGGACCGGATTGCGGCTCGAATGACGGCTTGGAGCGCACCCGGCCGGACCGCAGGGCTCCGGAAGGCAACACAGACCAGCAAAAAATTCGTGGGAGGAAAGAATGCTGAAGGGAATCGATCCGAGATTGAACGCCGAGGTGCTTTATGCGCTCCGCGCCATGGGACACGGCGACACGCTGATCATCGCGGACACCAATTTCCCCTCCGATTCCATTGCCCGTCAGACCGTGCTCGGCGATCTCCTCAGAATGGACAATCTGACCGCTGGCCAGGCCGCCGAAGCCGTACTTTCGGCGCTGCCGCTTGACACCTTCGTCGACGATTTCGCGGGCCGGATGGAAATCGTGGGCAATCCGGACGAAGTGCCACCGGTACAGCAGGAAGTGCAGGATGCCATCGATGCGGCGGAAGGCGAGCCGCGCAAGATGGTCGGCATCGAACGCTTCGCCTTCTACGATATGGCAAAGCAGGCCTATGCGGTGATCCAGACGGGCGAGCGGCGTTTTTACGGGTGCTTCATGTTCCGCAAGGGCGTGATCCCGCCGCAGGACTAGAAGGGGCCGAACTGCCATGTCAAAAGTCGTTATTCTCGGCGTGTTCGTCGCCGACACGGCCTACCGGGCGGCACGCGCGCCGCGTATGGGCGAGACCATTCTGGGCGAGAGCTTCAAGCTCGGCCCTGGCGGCAAGGGGTCGAACCAGTCCGTCGCCGCCGCCAGAGCCGGCGCCGAAACCCACTTCATCACCCGCCTGGGCAAGGATACCTTTGCGGAAATGGCGCTTCGGACATGGGAGGAAGCCGGTGTTACTCCGGCGATCACCCAGCATGAGGACGGTTACACCGGCGCTGCCTATATCTTCGTGGAATCGGGAACCGGAAACAACGCCATCATCGTCAGTCCCGGCGTTGCGGGCGACATTTCACCTGCCGACATCGAAGCCAGGGAAGACCTGATCCGCAGTGCTGCGGTTTTCGTCACCCAACTCGAACAGCCGATGGATGCGGCGATGCGGGGGCTCGAAATCGCCCGGGCAGGCGGCGCACAGACCATTCTCAATCCCGCGCCGGCAGCCGAACTTCCGGATGGCATGATCGCGCTTTGCGACTATGTCACGCCGAACGAGACCGAGGCCGAAGCGTTGACCGGACTTTCGGTGGCGACGCTCGAGGATGCGACGAAGGCCGCCGAAAAGCTCACAAGGATGGGCGCCAAGGCAGCGGTGATCACCCTCGGCGAGAAAGGCGCACTCTACCATGCCGGCGGCCAGAGCGTTCACGTGCCCGCTTTTGATGCAGGACCTGTTCTGGAAACGACGGGGGCTGGCGACGCTTTCAACGGCGGTTTCGCAGCCGCCCTCGCCCGGGGCGACGACCCGGTTACAGCCGTGCGCTTCGGCTGCGCCACCGCGGCCATCTCCGTCACCCGCGCAGGCACCGCACCGTCGATGCCGTCGCTTGAGGAAATAGAAGCCTTGCTCGCCCGGGGCTGACAAAACAGTCTCACAGGCACGGAGATTTTCCGGCTGCTCGGGCCAGCAGGCTTTACAGCCGCTTGCCCCTCGCGCAATAGAAGGCTGCCGTCTCCCGTGTGCCACTGCGCCGGGTAGCCGGCGGTTTCAAAGAGGCGGAAGCATTGGCCGGAACGAGCGCAAACAGAACATGTCGGACAGCCCACTCGGGTGGCTGCACCGGCAAGCGATCAGTCACACAGCCCCGGCAAGCCTTGCCGGCAAACTTCCGAGCGGTGACATCATGACCGGTTCAAAGTGGAAGCCGCTCGATTCCGAGCGCTGGAAAAGCCGCGACGGCTTCAACAACGACCGTTCGGTCCGGCGTCCGAACCCGCTGCAGCGTGGCCTGATTGCGTTGGCAAGAGGCAGCATGCTGCGGCGCGGAGTGTTTCGTGCAACGGTCAGCCGGCTGGTGTTCATGCTTGGCGGCAACCGACCTTTCGACATCGACTTTCGCGGTGTGACATACCGGCTCGAGGGCGGACGCAACCTCATTGAATACGGCATCCTGCTCAATCCGGACTACAACGCCGAGGATATCGATTTCCTTTTGGCCGGGCTGTCCGACGTCGGCGTGATCGTGGACATCGGCTCGAACATCGGTCTCTACAGCCTGCCGCTGGCGCGCGCCGCAGGCCCGAATGGACGCTGCATAGCGATCGACGCAAACCCGCTGATGACAGAGCGCCTGATGCGCAACGCCGCCCTGAGCGGGCTCGACAACGTGACCGCGATAGCCTCTGCGGTCAGCGACCGGGACGGTTCGGGTCAGCTGACAGTGCGCAAGAACGATGACGCGATCGTCGCTGTCGATGAAAGCGCCGACGGACCGATTGCGATCCGCACTCTGGCGGCACTGCTCGACGAAGCCGGCGTTCCGCGGGTCGACGTGCTAAAGATTGACATCGAAGGACACGAGGACAAGGCGCTTCCGACCTATCTCGACACGGCTCTGCCGGAGATGATGCCCCACAGGATCGTGATCGAACATCCCGAACCGGACGCAGACTATCCCGGGTGTGCGGAGGCGTTCGCGCGACATCGCTACCGGCTTGTCGGACGAACACGCAACAATTCGCTCTACAGGCGCGATGATGCCTGAACCCAGAGTTCGCGACGACGCCCCGGCCGTCGCAATCATTCCCTATGGTACGCGGATAACCCCTCGCCTGTCAGCCCTGCCGCTCGACAGTCTGAGCTGGCCGCGCGGAAGGCCCGAACGGCTCAAGCAGGGCGTCGTATCGGACCTGGAGCGCGACGATCATCTGATCGCCTATCTCAATTCACGTCTGATCTACATGCCGCGCCCGGGTGTGCGCGCGAAGGTGTCGGTGATGGTGGTCGAGCCAAAGGCCGTGCATGGCCGCAACATGGCCTGGCTGAGGCTGGTCTGGTGGCGTTTCTTTCGGGTGCTGAGTTCCAATGGCGGTCTTCTGGCCGCGCTTCCGAATGCCACGTTGTTTTATTACGGCACCACTTGGGTCGGAGACTCGGATAACCTCAATATCGAGAAGTCACGCATGGCGTCGCTGATCGCATCAGCGAAGAACCATTACCCGGGCCACCGGCTGCGTCACCAAGCCGTGGCCCTGATGCGGGAAAACGGCGCCGATGTCGATATCCTTGGACACGGCTATGCACCGTTCGAGCACAAGACCGAGGGTCTGGCTCCCTATCGCTATTCGGTCGTCATCGAAAATGTGCGCGAGCCAGGCTATTTCACCGAAAAGCTGATCGACGCTCTGCTGTGCGAAACCGTACCGATCTATTGGGGCGCTCACGACATTGCCGGGATCTTCGACCCTCGCGGCATGATCATCGTAGAGGATCTTGCCGGTATCTCCGCCGCCATCGAAGCGATGAGCGAAGATGATTACCTGGCACGGCTTGAATTTGTCCGGTTAAACAGGGACAAGGCCAAGCGCTACGCCAATCAGGAAAAGGCGGCCGCGCACATCATCCTGCGGCAGGACACCAAAAGCAGAAAGACCTAGCCATGACTGAGGATAACTCACCGAAAAAGGCCCTGATCACCGGTGTGACCGGACAGGACGGTGCCTATCTGTCCGAGTTCCTGCTCTCAAAGGGCTATGAGGTGCACGGGATCAAGCGCCGCACGTCGCTGTTCAACACGGCGAGGATCGACCATCTGGTCAATGGCGAGCCGGGACAATCTGGCCGCTTTGTCCTCCATCACGGCGACATGACGGATTCGTCGTCGCTGACCCATATCCTGCAGCAGACCAAGCCGGACGAAGTCTACAATCTTGCAGCGCAGAGCCATGTCGCGGTCTCGTTCGAAGAACCCGAATACACCGCCAATTCCGATGCGCTCGGCACGCTCAGGCTGCTCGAAGCGATCCGTATTCTCGGCCTCAAGGACAAGAGCAAGTTTTACCAGGCCTCGACGTCGGAACTCTACGGACTGGTGCAGGAAACGCCGCAAACCGAGCGCACGCCTTTCTACCCGCGATCGCCCTATGGTGTCGCAAAGCTCTACGCCTACTGGATCACGGTGAATTACCGCGAGGCCTACGGGCTCTATGCCTGCAACGGTATTTTGTTCAACCATGAAAGCCCGCTGCGCGGGGAAACCTTCGTTACCCGCAAGATCACCCGCGCCCTGGCACGGATCAAACTCGGCCTTCAGGACACTCTCAAGCTCGGCAATCTTGACGCACTGCGCGACTGGGGCCATGCCCGCGACTATGTGGAGATGCAATGGCTGATGCTGCAGCAGGAGGAGCCGGAGGATTTTGTGATCGCCACTGGCGTACAGTACTCCGTGCGTGATTTCGTCCTTGCCGCGGCGACGGCGCTCGACATGACGATTCATTTCGACGGTGAAGGCGTTGATGAGGTCGGTCGCGATCCCTCCGGCAAGGTGATCGTTTCGGTCGATCCACGCTACTTCCGCCCGACCGAGGTCGAAACGCTGCTGGGCGATGCCTCCAAGGCGAAACAGAAGCTTGGCTGGAGTCCGCAGACATCTTTTGCCGACCTTGTAGCGGAGATGGCCGAAGCCGATCTCAAAGAGGCAGCACGCAATGGCTGATACGCCCTACGCACTCGCCGGCAAGAAGGTGTACGTCGCCGGGCATCGCGGCATGGTCGGCTCGGCGATCGTACGGCGGCTGGCGAAGGAAGGCTGCAGGGTGCTGACCGCGACGCGCAGTGAGGTGGATCTGACCAGCCAGGCGGCGGTGGAAAGCTGGTTTGCGAAAAATCGCCCCGATGCCGTGTTTCTGGCCGCCGCCAAGGTCGGCGGCATTCTCGCCAACGACACGATGCCCGCAGATTTTCTCTACGAGAACCTGATGATCGAGGCCAACATCATCCACGCCGCCCACAACAACGGCACCGAAAAGCTCCTGTTTCTCGGATCGTCCTGCATCTATCCAAAATTTGCCGAGCAACCGATCCCCGAAGACGCGTTGCTCACGGGACCGCTCGAACCCACCAATGAATGGTACGCGATCGCCAAGATCGCCGGCATCAAGCTTTGTCAGGCCTATCGCAAGCAGCACGGCGCCGACTTCATCTCGGCGATGCCGACCAACCTTTATGGCACCGGCGACAATTACGATCCCCGGACCAGCCATGTGCTGCCCGCATTGATCCGCAAGGTCCACGCAGCCAAGACCGACAATGCCCCCTCGATTACGCTGTGGGGCTCGGGCACCCCGCTTCGCGAATTCCTGCATGCGGATGATTGCGCCGACGCGCTTGTGTTTCTCATGCAGCACTACTCCGGCCACGAGCACGTTAATGTGGGCAGCGGCCACGAAATCTCGATCCGCGATCTCGCGGTCGTGATCGCCGAAGCTTCCGGTTACAGCGGGACAATCGAGCTCGATCCCTCGAAGCCCGACGGCACGCCGCGAAAGCTGATGGATTCGGCCAGACTCAGGGCGATGGGATGGCAGCCGTCAATCGGGCTGGACGCGGGAATTCGGAGAACGCTGGCTGAGTTCCGGGACCTTCAGTCGAAGGCCGAATAGGCGGCGCTGGATCCCGACCGCCGAAACCCTGATGCCGGTCGAGGCGGGGACCCTCGCTCCGCGCTCGCGTCACCGCAGCAGCCGGGCCTCGATCAGCCCAGCAAACGCTTCAGCCGCCGCCGCCACTTGAAGATTTTCCACTGCAGCCAGTTGTAGTTACCCGGATAGCGGCGGATGACGGCCGGCAGCATCTGAATGTCGGCGGCCGTCAGCTTTTCGTCGTGCCAGAGCATGTCATGGGGCTCGGTGAGCATGACCGTGCCGTCATAGGTCGAAAACACGATCGACATCGGTGGTTCCTCGGACCGGAAATCAACGATATCCTCCGCGCGGGCGGGGGAGTCCCCCTCCCACAGGTCTGCCCTCACCATAAATGCATTGAGACGATTGGCACAGGCCAGCTTGTAGCCTTTTTCAAGCCCGAGTTCGTAAAGCGCGCGGAGGCTGTTGCCATGGCTGACTTCCGGATCGGCCGGTTGCACATAGCTCACAATCGACGGGATGGTGGGATTGAACTCAACGCAGATCAGTTTCGGCCGGTAGTCCGTCATCGCCTTGATCGCATGATAGTCGTTTCCATCAATGTCGACGGACAGGAAGTCAAAATCCCGCGGGCAGCCAGTTTTCTCAAGAAGGACATCCAGACTGTCGCTGGCCTCGAACCCCACGAACCGGTTCATGCATTCGACAGTCTTGTATTTTCCATGTTCTTGCGAAGGGTTTCGTAGCGTTCGGAGCTGCCTTCGATCAGGACGGCGTGGTAGCCCTTGCTTTCGATCAGATGGAACGTGTTGCTCAGGTAGACGCCGTCCCAGGCACCGAATTCAACGCACCAGTGATCGCGCTCAGGCAACAGGCTCAGCAAATGCTCGATGATGCCGTCTTCGCCCTCCTGGGAGTGAACGTTGCGGGCATGAGCCAGAATTTCGCCGGCACTTTTGTTGAGCATAGTCATATGCTCCAATCACCAGCGGCATGTCGCAGTCCGAGGCCGCTTCGATGGTAACGGTCTTCTTGCGCTGATGTGTAAAATTCGGATCGCCCCGATCCCGCAAGGCTGCGCCTAGACCCGCGCCTCAAGATTGAGCGACACGAGTGTCCCGTTCTGCTTGTCCATGTGCGGCAGGTGGGCCTGGCTGTAGTCGTCCATCTCCGCGTGCTCGGTGGTCCGCCAATCCCAGCGGTAAACCTCGGAAAAGCCCGCTTCCTTGAGATAGGCGGTGAGGCTTCTCTCATCAAAGACCATCTTGTGGAAGTCATACTGGTCGCGCTGGCCGCCCATCATCAGCCCGAGGATGGTGGGAAGCCCGTCCGGCAGCTTTCCATCCAGATAGAGCCTGGCGCAGGCTTCGTAGTCGGGCACCGCCAAACGCAGCGTGCCACCCTTCTTAAGAACGCGACGCCATTCCCTGAGCACGGCAGCGTATTCCTTGCGGCCGAAATGCTCCAGCAGATGGCAGGCATAGATGTGATCGACCGAGCCATCAGCAATGAAATCCAGATTGTCGACCGGGCCAACATGGTCGACATGCGGATAATCAAGCGCATCGATATGGAAATAGCCCGGAATGTGCTTCACGCCGCATCCAAGATGAAGTCTGGAATAGTCTGCTTTTTCCATGGATAAGGTCCGGTAATTGTGCTGGGCAGCGCTATAACCCGCCATCCGAACGTTGTCCATCCGGTCGTTTGCAGGGTCCGGACCGGTTCGCGACCGCGTTTCTGGTGTCTGGCATTCACCTATTCCGGCAACGGGCTCTCTCACTCAAAATGCCCGGAGTACCCCTAAGACCTTGTCTGATTGGAGACCCAATCGTTTCGTCAAACATCACTCTCGACAGACCGGAGTGGCTGGTGAATCAGCTCCGCCCAGTCGATTGTCAAAACCAAACGATGCCCCGAACTTAGGTCGTCTAGGGAAAAAGGATACGCCTCGCCCGAGAGGGCGTACGCAGGGCGGTATAAATCTTGTGGTGCCATCCCGCAACCTCCGGATAGACGCGCGTCAAGTGGACCATCAATTTGACAGTGGTCTGGATCAGACGATACCCCACGACCATCTTATCGCGCACTGACAGTCGCGGACTGCGGGCAATCGCAATCAACGCGTAATACAGGAACTGCCGATAGGAAAACTGGACGGAGTTGGCCGGCTTGGGCTTGTAGGCTTCGTCGAGTATCCCTGCCCGATACTCGGCCCCAACCGCGGTCCGAACACCCTTTCCAAGGATGGCCCTCAAGATCAGAGCTACGTCGGCCATATCATGGTAGAAACTATCCATGATTTCGAGCAAAGCCAGACGGTCATGGAGGCCATAGAACAATCCGGGCTGCATTGTACCCATGAACCGCATCATGTTGGTTGCAGCCGGCAGATCGGGTGACAGCTGAGGAACGACCGTCTTCTCGATGGTTCCGCTTTTCAAGTACTTGACCGCCATTTCTGGCATGAAGATCTGCGCGCTTCCGATGCCTGCTACGCAGACCTCGATAAAATTCTCGTCCCATTCGTCGTCATCGGCTGCCCAGATGAAATACTTGCCTGTGCTGCAACTCAAGACAAATTCGAAGTTGCCCCCTGCACCGATATTCGTTTCCTGCCTCACGTACGTTATGCGCGGATCGGACTCTGCAAAGCCGCGGCCAATGGCCTCCATCTCCGGCTCAGGCGACGCGTTGTCGGAAACGATGATTTCCAGACTGCGGTAGGTCTGGCCGGCGATGTTCGCGAGTCTTCGCTCAAGCAAATCAGGCCGGTTGTAAACCGGCACTCCGACGCTGACCAGATGCTCTTCTTGTGCCATGCCTAGGTTTCGACTTTCCGCGCCCGCACATGCCAGCCGAAGGTCACAAACTCGCTGGACTTGCGGTTATCGCGTGGACCGTCCTGGCGCGCCTTGCGTTTCATCGCATACCGCGCCAGCTTGAACAGCATCGAGGACACGATACCAGCTTCACGTTCCAGATACTTGCGGTTCATCCCCCTGGCACGGATCAATTCCTGCGCCATGAAATCAAAGTACCCGCCGTTTGACTCAAGCACTTCGATCTCGAAACCGGCGGCAGGGAGATGATGCCGATAGAAATACTCGCTGAACCCTGTCGCAAAATGATAGGGCGCGAAATGCGTGGCCGATATGAAGGGCGCCGTCACGATGAGATATCCGCCGTCGGCCACGAGCCGGGTCAGCTTCTTCAGGCTGGCGACCGCATCGGGTACGTGTTCGAGCACCTCGGTGCACAGCACGATGTCGTATTTCTTGTCTTCCGGAATATCGAGAATGTCGCAGACGATATCGATCTGGGAAAAATCCCATTCGCCGGTGTGCAGTCCGCGTTGATTGCCGCCACCGTCATATTCCGCGACGTCCTGCGCAGTGTAGCGCAGATGTTTGCAGTAGGGCTTGTACTGGCATTCGCCGGCACCGACATCGAGAATTGTCAGGTTGTCGGCAAATGACGTGAGCTGGCTTTCCAGCCATGCCCGCCGCGCCTGTTCATTGTTGGGTTCTTTCATCTGCAAGTCCATAGTTGCGAGGTCAGCCCGAAAGCCGTCGGTCTGGTGGGACAATCCATACGGATGATAACCATCCGTCTGGACAGCGCCACTAGGCGTTTTCAATTGTCCGCCAACTGTCCGGCGTGATGAACTCGTTGGAGAGCCCGGGATCCAGATACCAGGTTTTCGGGCCGATCACGATCTTGTCCGGGGACGGATTAAGCCAGGCACCCCACCAGGAAAATGTGGAATTGGCGATGATGTTGTGCCTGCAGGCCGCCATCAGCCGCAAGTCCTCATAGGGCACTTCCGGCCCGTTGATGGCCACGACAGTCTTTTCGCCCGGCAAGTCCAGATTGGTCTCCGCCCATTCCGGATCATCGGAAAAGACAAAGAACCGGGGCGTCCCTTCCACCGAGTCCAGAATCGATTGCGCCGCCTTGGCATAATAGTCCTTACCACAGACGGCATAGATACCGCGGGTGGCGTCGCTGCTGAGATAGTCGCCGCGCCGCACATGCACCGCTACGGAAAGGCATGCTTCAATCCGCGCCTTCATCTCAAGGTTCTGCGGACTTGGCGGCGTCACGACCGTCAGGTCTTCACGAATCTGCGCCTCGACGTCCGAGAAATAGCCCTCGGACTGCCAATACCCCCTGAATTCGGAGCCCGACTTCGCCCGCAAGACACGCGGATCAAACAGGTTGCGGGTCTCGCGTATGAACCGCCCGTCGAGCTTGGCAAGTGTGCGCCAGGCAAGGCGCTTGAGCTTTCGTTCGCGGGGTGGGCAAAGTTCCTTGGGGCCGCCGACCCGGGCGTCGATGTTGAAATGGCCCAGCTCATAGGGGTGGCCCATTTTCTCAAGCGAACGGGTGTCGAGCAGCACCTTGGCGCCACAGCGCAGCGCCGCCGCGCGCGCGGTGGCATACTGGAACATCTGGTTGCCCAGGCGCCCGAGCAGTTCGATCACGATGGTATCTTCGGGCGCGCGCCAACGCCGTGCCTTGCGCAAGGCCAGAGCGCCGCCAAACTTCGCCTTGTCGCGGATCATGATCTTCCGAGGGAACGGCAGTTGCCAACCCTCGGGAAAACAGTAGCCCGGATCGAGCAGCTTGTGGGGATGGTCGAGAATGTAGCGGTTGAGGTGGGATTCATCGTGCCAAAGGGCCATGACGCCGGCCTTCTTGTCGGCCTCGACGGCCTGGCGCATCGTCTCGATGAAGGCCAGATATGTTTCGCGCGGCCCGCCATTGACACCGCCTGCCACGTAGTGCCGGCCCTCGCCTGCGGGGATAAAGGCGCTTGAACGCGGGCTGCGCTCGTAGGGGAATTCTGCCGGTGCGCGCGCATGATGGCCGGGATGGCGCACGACCAGGATTTCGCCGGGACCCGCCAGCATCTCCTCGCCGATGCGATCCACGAACTGGCAATTGGCGTTGAAGAAAAAAACATGGTCGAAGTCCGCAAGCTGGTCGCGGACCCTGGTGAACACGGTGAACCGGTCGAGCGTGTTGCCCGGCCAGCCGAGATTGTCCTGATGAACGGTGACCACGCCCGGGTACTCGCGGTCAAGCGGTGTATCTGTGAAGACGAAGTAGGTCTTGTCATGGCCGGGCAGGAAATGCTCTTCGCTGGATGCGTGGAAGCCATCGAAAAAGACCCGGTAGCTCCCGGTGCAGATATAAAGAATGGCGATCTTCACGGTGTGCCTGCCTTCCCGGCGGCCACGAAGCGGACGCCATCGATCTCGACCGGCACCTTGCGAAATTTCCGGCTGGTCACGGTGTTGGTCACCAGACGCTCAGCCAGTCCGGCGAGCTTGCGCAGAGGCCCCATCACCCGGCGTTCAAACCCTTTCGGCTTGGCCGAACGCCCACCTTCGGGATGAAACAGGCGCGGCGCGGCGTTGACCATGCTCTCGACGCCCGAATGCCTGTCGCTCGCCGTCACCAGGTAGTCCTGAACACAGATCGCCGGCTCCAACTGCCAGATCGACAAATCGCCGGCAATGCCGAGCCTGGGATTGAACATAAGCTGATCCACAGGGTCGCACGCGGCCGATGTCAGATCGAGCAGCCTCTGCGCGCCGCGGCGCGAGACAAAGTAGCCCGCTGTGCCACCATGGGCGGAGCACAGCCGGAACAGGCCATGGCCGAAGGCGGAGATGGCCGGCCGCTTGTCCATCAGCACGCGCTGAAACACCGTTTCGGCCTTCACCAAATCCGCATCAGCGGGCAACCAGTCCGACGACCGCAGGAACTCGGCCGCATTGCTGGCAAAATGGATGTCATCCTCACAGACGAATGCCCAGTCCTGCGCTTGCGCGACAACCATTTCCCACAGGCGCACATGGCTCAGGAAACAGCCGATCTCGCCATAGCCCACGCCATATTCGCCCGATGTGCGCGGCCCCATCGCGGCAACCACTTCCTCCGGCAAGGCACGGCCGTTGACGGCCGGCACTCGGACCGGTTCGATCCCCACGCGGGCGCACTCTGCGCGAAAAGCCGAATCGCGATCCGTCGAGCGGTCCAGATTGATATAGTAACAGGGAATCGTCATATCCTGGTCTTGATCCTGGTCGCGATGGCCGGTCCGCGCAGAAGGATATCCCGCCCGTACGCTTCAAACTTCTCTCGGGCGTTCATGCAGAATATCACCGCCGAAGGCAAGTTGGTTGACCGTGACCGGAGCTCTGGACAAACAGCCGCTCACTCTTCCGGCTGACCGCCTGTCCTGTTGCCGAGCTTGCCTTCCCATTGCAGCGCATGGCCAATGATCGTTTCAAGATCGTCAAGTTCGGGCGTCCATCCCAGCGCCTCCCGCGCCCATGTCGAATCCGCCACGATCATGGCGGCGTCACCCGCCCGGCGCGGCGCTTCCGTCACTTTGAAATCCACGCCCGACACCGCCTTGACGGCGTCGACCACCTGGCGGACGGAATAGCCACTGCCATAGCCGCAATTGGCCGCGATCGAAGGCCCGCCATTCCTGAGATAGGAGAGCGCGCAATAATGCGCCTTGGCGAGATCGGTCACGTGAATGTAGTCGCGTACGCAGGTGCCGTCCGGGGTTTCGAAATCATTGCCGAAGATTTGCAGCCTGTCGCGCTTTCCCGTCGCGGCTTCGGCCGCAATCTTGATGAGATGGGTCGACTGGCGCGATGACTGGCCCGCCCGCATTCCGGGATCGGCGCCCGCGACATTGAAATAGCGCAAGGCGGCGTAGCGAAATCCGGGATTTGCCGCCGCTGCGTCGCGCAGCATCCATTCGGTCATCAGTTTGGAACTGCCATAGGGAGATTCAGGCGCAAAGGGTGCCGATTCCGTCACCGGTTCGAGCCCCGGCGCGCCATAGACAGCGGCGGAGGAGGAGAAGATGAAGTTTTCGACCTTCGCCTCGAGTGCGCGCTGGATCAGGTATCGCGATTTGCAGGTGTTCTCATGATAGTAGTCCAGCGGCTTCTCTACCGAGTCTGGCACGATGATCAGACCTGCAAAGTGAATGATCGCATCGATCTTGTAAGTGGCGAAAATGGCGTCGAGCGTTTCCCCGTCGGCAATGTCGGCCTTGTAGAAACGGGCGCTGTCCGGCACCGCCCATACATTGCCTGTCAAAAGATTGTCGATGACGACCACATCCTCGCCCTGGTCGAGAAGCTCAAGCACCATGTGGCTGCCGATGTAGCCGGCGCCGCCGGTGACCAGCACACTCATTCTTGAACTCCGGCTGATGCCAGATGCCGAGCGGAAGAGGCGCGGATACGGCGACGATAGACGAGCCGATGGAACTCCCGAGCGAGCGTTTTCATCAGGTTCGCTCGAGAGCTGGTCGATATCGTGCTGCCGCCCGATTGCTGCGTCCGGTCGCTGACGCCGGATGGCACCGCGCAACCCGGCGCCACGCCTGTTACCCAGCTCAGTTGCAACAGACCGTCGACCGGCCGGTCGAAGCGCTCGGTGAGCTGCAGGAGTCGCCTGGCTTGGTCAGCACTTACCAGTTGCGCGGACGTGCGCAGCATCGCCACCCGGGGACGCAGGATGGAGACGCCGTCATCGTTCGTTACGGCAATGGCTCCGTCGGCGACCGGCCTGACCTGAAACTGGATGTACCCCTCCCGATCGATCTCCCGCGCCGCCAGGGCAAGGGCAGGATCGAAGGCGTCAGGATCGATCTCGACATCGTCCTCAAGCACAAGGCCGGCCCTGAGACCGCTTTCAACAATCATCCGCCAAACCCGGCGGTGGCTCAGGAAGCATCCGATCTCACCGGCGGTGATGGAAAAAGGATAGGGCGGATAATGAAGAGACCGCGGCGAAAACACCGCGCCTATCTCGGCTTCAGTCATTTGACGGCCGTCAACCGCCTCGATCACGCGGGCAGGCACCGGGCAAGCCTTGACGATGCGGTCCACCTGCGGCCGCCGCGCCTCGGCGCGGGCCAGATGGATGATGAAGGCTTCTATCCCGCCAAACCTGCTCATGCCGCCTCTCACCATTCCCGGCCTGCACGCCTCCGGCGTATGGCCGCATCCTTTTCGCGCCACTTCCGGCTGCACGTTTCGATCCAGTCCTCTTCTAGACGACAGGGTTTCACCCCGGCAAGTGGCTTCAGCCTGGGCCCATCTGCTCGCTTGACCGCGATCGCCGGTTGACAACCCGATCCCCTGCCCTGCAAGGCCACAAGCCCGGCGTTGCGATTGGCCGAAGGGTGGTGCATTTTCCGGAACAACGGGTTAAACCGGCCCGATTCGGGCGTCCGGCCTTGCGGCGACAGCCCGATCGCGGTTCGGAGCAGAGGAAAACATCTCGTGTCATTGAAAGCAGTCATACTGGCGGGCGGTCTGGGGACCCGGATCAGCGAAGAATCCCATCTCCGCCCCAAACCGATGATCGAGATCGGCGGCAAACCGATCCTATGGCACATCATGAAGATTTACGGGGCGCACAACATCACCGAATTCGTGATCTGTTGCGGCTATCGCGGCTACCAGATCAAGGAGTATTTCGCCAATTACTTCCTCCACATGTCCGATGTCACCATCGACATGTCGCAGAATTCGATGGAGGTGCACCAGCGCTATGCCGAACCGTGGAAGGTGACGCTCGTCGATACCGGCGCGGACACGCAGACAGGCGGCCGCCTGCGCCGCGTGCGCGACCATCTCGACGGAACCTTCTGCCTGACCTATGGCGACGGCGTCACTGATCTCAACATTACGGATGTGGTCAATTACCACCGGGCGCAGAATGTCGAGGCAACGATCACTGCGGTACAGCCCGTCGGCAGATTCGGGTCGCTCGAGATCGAGGACAAGCGTGTCACGCATTTCCTCGAGAAACCGCGCGGTGACGGGCGCTGGGTCAGCGGCGGGTTCTTCGTCTGCGAGCCGTCAATGATCGACCGGATATCGGGAGACGCGGACAATCTCGAAGGCGCACCGATGGAAGGGCTGGCGGCCGACGGACAACTGGCAGTTTGGAAACATGACGGTTTCTGGCACTCCATGGACACGCTGCGCGACAAGGAAAACCTCGAGCGGCTCTGGGCGTCGAAACAGCCCCCCTGGAAGTTGTGGAAATGAAGACCTTCTGGACAGGACGGCGTGTCCTGATCACCGGGCACACCGGGTTCAAGGGAAGCTGGCTGTCGCTTTGGCTGGGCGCGATGGGGGCCGACGTCTACGGGATGGCGCTGGCACCCGACAGCGATCCGAACCTTTTCGACATGACCGATCTCGCCAGCAAACTCGATCACGGGCTTTGCGACATCCGCGATGCAAGTGCGGTTGCGCGTCGCGTTGCCGAGATCGAACCCGAGTTCGTGTTTCATCTTGCTGCCCAGTCGCTCGTGCTGCGGTCCTACGAGGCGCCGGCCGAAACCTGGGAAACCAATGTGGCGGGCACGCTGCATCTGCTTGACGGGCTCCGGTCTGCGGGCAAGCCGGCAACGGTCATCGTTGTGACCACCGACAAGGTCTATGAGAACCGCGAGTGGGAACACCCCTACCGCGAGACCGACCGCCTCGGCGGCCACGACATGTATTCCTCATCAAAGGCCGCAGCGGAACTCTTGGTCCAGAGCTGGCGGGCGAGCTTCGCGTCCGAGGGTCTGCTCAGGCTTGCCACGGCAAGAGCCGGCAATGTGATCGGCGGCGGCGACTATGCCGCCAACCGCATCGTGCCCGACATTGTCCGGGCACTCACTGCCGGAGACACCATTGAGGTGCGCAGTCCGCACTCGGTGCGGCCCTGGCAGCATGTGCTCGAACCTCTCGCGGGCTATCTGCGGCTCGCCGAAGAGCTGCATGCCGACACCTCCCATGCGCGGGCCTACAATTTCGGGCCGGCGGCCGGTGATTTCCGCACGGTCGAGGATCTCGTCACCGAGGCGCTCGGCGCATGGCCGGGCGCCTCCAGCAAGAACTGGGTCGATATTTCGGCAACAGGCAACCGCCCGCACGAGGCAGGCCTTCTGGCCGTTGCCAGCGATCTCGCCCGGCAGAAGCTCGGCTGGCAGCCGCGCTGGAATTTCGAAACCGCGATCGAACGGACCATCGGCTGGTACAGCGCCGTCCATGAAGGACAGTCGCCGCGCGAGGTCAGCCTGAAGCAAATCCGAGACTATGAGGCGGCATGATCTATTCCGCGCTTTCCATCGACGGTGCCTACAGGATCGACCCGGAACGGATCGGCGACGACCGCGGCTCCTTCGCGCGAACGTTCTGCGCCGAGGATTTTGCCGCGCACGGGCTCGCGGCGCACTGGGCGCAGATGAACGTCTCCTTCAGCGCCAGCCAGGGTACGGTGCGCGGCATGCATTTCCAGCGCCCGCCGGCCGCCGAAGCGAAGCTGGTGCGCTGCCTCCACGGTGCGATGTTCGATGTGCTGGTCGACCTCAGGCGCGGTTCGCCCAGCTTCGGAAAGTGGACGGCCGTCGAGCTCACACCCGACACCGGCGCCATGGTCTATGTGCCCGAAGGCGTGGCCCACGGGTTTCAGACGCTGAAGCCGGACACCGAGGTGCTCTACTGCCATTCCGTGGCCTACGACCGGTCGCTTGAAGGCGGATTGCGCCATGATGACCCGACCGTCGGGATATCATGGCCGCTTCCGGTCTCGACGCTCTCGGCGCGGGACAGGACCCACCCCGGCCTGAACGAACTGGAGCCGATCACGCCATGAAATGCCGTCACTGCCAGGCCCCCCTCAACCAGCCCTTCGTCGATCTGGGAAGCGCGCCGCCGTCAAACGCCTATCTCTCGGAGCCGGACCTGCACCGTCCCGAGACGCACTATCCGCTGCGGGTGCTGGTGTGCTCCGAGTGCCATCTGGTCCAGACCGAGGACTATGTCACGGAAGACACCGTGTTCGATGCGGATTACGCCTATTTCTCCTCCACGTCGCGCGGCTGGCTGGCGCATGCCAAGGCCTATTGCGAGCGGATGACCGAACGCTTCGACCTGGGATCCGAGAGCTTCGTCATCGAGGTGGCGTCCAATGACGGCTATCTGCTTCGCAATTTTGTCGAGCGCGGAATTCCGTGTCTGGGCATCGAGCCAACGGCGAGCACGGCCAGCGCCGCACGCGAAGTGGGCGTGGAAACGCTTGAAGCCTTCTTCGGGGCGGAACTGGCCGAGAAACTCAGCCAAGAGCGCGGGAAGGCCGATCTTATCGCCGGCAACAATGTCTTTGCCCACGTGCCCGACATCAATGATTTCACCGCGGGGCTCGCTGCGGCCCTCAAGCCCGAGGGTGTCATCACCCTCGAGTTTCCGCATGTCATGCGGCTCGTCGAATTCTGCCAGTTCGACACGATTTACCATGAGCACTTCTCCTACCTGTCGCTGCTGACTGTGGAACGCATTTTTAAGAAAGCCGGGCTTCGCGTTTTCGATGTCGAGGAAATGCCGACCCATGGCGGAAGCCTCAGGGTGTACGGATGCCATCAGGCGGCGGGACATGCCCGCACTTCCGCCGTGGAAGCGGTGCTCGCCGAGGAACACCGCCGCGGCATGGACACGGATGGCTATTACGAGGGTTTCCAGGTCCGCGCCGACGGGATCAAGGACGGTTTGCTGCGGTTTCTGCTAAAGGCCAAGCAGGAGGGCAAGAGCGTCGCCGGTTACGGGGCGGCGGCAAAGGGCAACACGCTGCTCAACTATGCAGGCGTGCGGCCCGACCTGCTGCCCTTCGTCTGCGACGCGGCCGCCGCCAAGATCGGCAAGTTCATGCCGGGCAGCCGCATCCCCATCCTAGATCCGGCGGTGCTGGAGACCTGGCGGCCGGACTATCTGCTGATCCTGCCGTGGAACATCGCGGAAGAAGTACGCACCCAGAACGCGCACCTGACCGAACAGGGCACCCGCTTCGTCATCGCAGTGCCGGAACTGACGATCCTCTAGCCACAGCGGCCTGGTTCAGACCGCCGAATGAGGTCCGGGCGCGTGAAGCTCCGGGCTCAGAGCCCTCCGATGCAGGTGTATTTTGTTTCGAGGTAATCCTCGATTCCCTGCCAGCTGCCTTCCTTGCCAAGGCCCGATTCCTTGAGGCCGCCAAACGGCGCCTCGGGGCTGACAATCAGCACCTCATTGATGCCGATCAGGCCGTATTCGAGCCGATCCTGCAGGCGGAACATCCGGCCCAGATCGCTGGTGTAGGCATAGGCCGCAAGCCCGTAGTCGGTGTCGTTCGCAGCCTCGATGGCCTCATTCTCGGTGTCGAACCGGTAGACCGGAGCGACCGGGCCGAAGATTTCCTCCCGGGTAAAGCGCATCTCACCGCTTGCGTCCGAGAGCACCGTGGGGGCGTAGAACAGGCCTCCGCGGGCGTGACGGTCACCGCCGGTAACAACTTGTGCGCCCTTTGACAGCGCGTCGCCAACAAACTCTTCCATTTTCGCCAGTGCGGCTTCATCGATCATCGGACCCTGCTCGGCGCCCTCCTCGTTGCCGGGCGCGACGTTCAAAGCTGCGACCCGCTCGGCGAAGCGTGCGGTGAACCGATCGTAGATGCCGGACTGGACGTAGAGCCGGTTTGTGCAGATGCAGGTCTGGCCGGCATTGCGGAACTTGGCCGTCAATGCGCCTTCCACCGCACGGTCGAGATCCGCATCGTCAAAGACGATGAACGGGGCGTTGCCTCCAAGTTCCATCGACACCCGTTTCACGGTGCCGGCGGCTTCACGCAAGATCTGTTTTCCGATCTCCGTTGAGCCGGTGAAGGTGATCTTGCGGACCAGCTTGTTGGCGGTGATTTCACCACCGATCGCGCGGGCCGAGCCGGTCAGGATGTTGACCACGCCGGACGGAAAGCCGGCCTCTTCCGCCAAAACACCCCAGGCGAGCCCCGACAGGGGCGTTGCCGTGGCGGGCTTGACCACAACCGTGCATCCGGCAGCCAGAGCCGGACCTATTTTCCGGGCCAGCATGGATGACGGGAAGTTCCAGGGCGTAATCGCCGCGACCACGCCAACCGGGTGGCGCGTTGTCATCAATTTCCGCCCGTTGACCGGCGCGGGGATGACGGCTCCGTCAGTGCGGCGAGCCTCTTCGGCAAACCACAACACATAGGCTGCGGAGGATGCGACCTCGGCGCGTGATTCTGCGAGGGGCTTGCCCTGTTCGGCTGTCAGCAAAGACGCCAAACCCTCCAGATTGTCGAGAATCAGTTGATGCAGGCGTCGCAGCAGGGCAACACGCTCGTTGAGCGGCAGTGCGGCATAGTGTGGAAAGGCTGCGTGTGCTGCTTCAATTGCCCGGCGGGTTTCTTCAGCGCCACAATTCGGAACCGTGGCAATCACGGTGCCGTCGGCCGGATTGGTTACGTCGATTGTCTGTCCGGAGTCCGCGGGAACCCAGCTTCCGGCGATAAGGTTGGCGTGACGGACGAGATGTTCGTGCGACATTGGAGATTCCACTTCGTTTTCGTGAGCACTGTCGGAGGCGGGAAATCCTGGCCGCTGCCTCTAGCCAAGGACTTCCTGAACCGCTTTCTTCAAAGCCTCCGCAACCTGATCAACCTCCTGAAGGGTGATGCACAGTGGTGGAGCGAAACCGATCATGTCGCCTTCGGGCATGGCGCGGGCAATGACCCCGTGCCGTTGCATCGCCGCGGAAATCTTTCCGCTGATGACCATCGGTGGTTCGAAGAATGTGCGTGTGCCCGGATCTTTCATGAATTCGACGGCGGCCATCAGGCCAACCCCGCGAACTTCGGCCACATTGGGATGGCTTCCGACCGCATCGCGCAATCGCTCGAGCAGATAGGGACCGGTGGTCGACGCATTGTCGAGCAGCCCGAGGTCATCGACTAGCTTGAGCGTGGCAATGCCGGCGGCGCAACTGACCGGGTGTGCCGAATAGGTCCAGCCATGAGCCAGCGCGCCAAAATCATCCGATCCCTGCATCAGGACGTCGAATACCTTTTGCGAAATGATCGACCCGGACAGGGGCGCGTATGCGCTGGTCAGCCCCTTGGCGATGGTCATGAAATCAGGCTTGAGGCCGTAATGCGTCGCACCAAACATGCTTCCGGTGCGGCCGAAGCCGGTCACGACCTCGTCGCTGATCAACAGGATGTCGTACCGGTCAAGCAGGTCCTGAACCCGGGCCCAATAACCGTCCGGCGGCGGCAGGATGCCTCCGGTTCCCATGACAGGCTCGCCAATGAAGGCCGCGATGGTTTCCGGCCCCTCGGCCAGGATCATCGCCTCGAGATCGGCAATCAGATAATCCGTGAATGCGGCTTCGCTCATCGCCGCATCGGGACGACGCAGATAATGAGGTGTTGCAGCATGCAAAAACCCCTCCAGCGGCAAGTTGAAGCGGGCATGGTAGGCCTTCAGGCCCGTCATCGAACCGGAGACGATCCCGGACCCGTGGTAGGCGCGCCAGCGGCTGATGATCTTTCTTTTCTCGGGCTTGCCGCGCAGGATGTTGTAATGCCAGGCAAGCTTCACATTTGTTTCGTTCGCATCTGATCCCGACAGGCCGAAATAGACCCTGACCATGTGCTCCGGCGCCCGGTCCATGATCATCTTGGCCAGCGTGATCGCCGGCTCGTTGCCGTGACCTGCAAAGGCATGAAAATAGGCGAGCTTCTGCGCCTGTTCATTCATAGCGTCGGCGATGTCGGTGCGCCCGTAGCCGACATTGACGCAATAAAGCGCTGCGAAAGCATCGAGGAAACGATTGCCATCCCGGTCTTCGATGAAGACGCCCTTGCCGCCGGTTACGATCCGGCCGGGCACATCCCCACGGGCATGGTTGGCGGTGTGCGTGGTGGGATGGAGCAGACAGTCCCGATCCCAGGCAGCCAGTTCGTCATTGATCGGTCCTGCCAGATTCATATGAAGCTCTCCAATCGCGTGTTGCTGATCAGTTCGGGGACCGACGCCTGATTGGGCAGAGACAGGACAAACGCCACCATCCCGGCCACGGTTTCCGGCTGCAACCTGTCGGCCTTCGGGGTCGCGGCGGGGGCATTGCCGATCAGGTCGGTGTCGATCGCGCCGGGACACATGGCGGTCGCGCGAACGCCATCGTCCCATCCGGCAAACCGCACCGCCTGGGTCATCGCCAGCAGCGCATGCTTGGTCATCGCATAGCCGACGGATGTCCCGTCTCTGAAGCGTTTTGCGTCGGTTGAGGCGATGTTGACCACTCGCCCCTGCCCGGTTTGCTTGAGATGCGGGAGTGCTGCTCGGATCAACCGGAACGGCGCCTTGACGTTGACCGACCAGAGATCGTCGAGATCCTCTTCGCTGCCCTGCTCAAAATCGACCATGCGCAGGATGCCGGCATTGTTGATGAGCGCGTCGATGCGACCGAAATGCGCAACCGTCTGGTCGACCCATGACTGCGCAGTGGCGGTGTCAGCGGAATCGAAACGACAGCACAGCACCCTGTCTTGAGTTCCGGCATCCAGATCAGCCGGAGCTTTCGCCGGGTCGCGCATGCCGAGCGAAACCGACCAGCCGTCAGCCAGAAGCCGCTCGGCAATGGCGGCGCCGAGGCCGCGTCCGGCACCCGAAATCATGGCGACACGCATTTGCATCTAGAAAAGCCCCTGGTAGACGCCGCCGTCGTTGACGATGTTCTGCCCCGACATGAAGCCCGACTGGGCCGAACACAGGAAAGCGATCAGATCCCCGCATTCGCTGGGGTCCGCAAACCGTCCTGCAGGACAGGTCGACAACCGGTTTTCGACGATGGCTTCATAGGTGGTGTTGCCGCGCTTGGCATGACCGTGAAGATTGGTGTGCAGCGCGTCGGTGTCGAACAGGCCGGGGCAGACCGTGTTGATCGTCACATTGTCGGGCATCAGTTCCCGAACCATTGCGGCCACCGCACCCGACAGCGCCAGCCGCGCAGCATGGCTGTGAGCGAAGCCTACCTGCGGGAACTTGATGAAGCTGACCGACATGTTGACGATGCGGCCGAACTTGCGCGCCTGCATTCCCGGCGCGACGGCAGTGATCATTTCCAGCGACGACAGGAAATGCGTCTCCATCCAGTAGCGCCAGTCCTCAGCCGAGATCTGGGCATAGGGTGTCGGCACCTGCCGGACGCCCGGATTGTTGACAAGAATATCGACATCGCCAGCCGCTCCGAGGATCTCCTTGCGCCCTTCGGCGGAGTTGAAATCGGCCGCGACCGTTGTCACCTCAACACCGAATTCCGAACGGATATCCGCGGCGGCCGCTTCCAGCGCATCTGCAGATCTCGCATTCATGGTCAGCGAAACGCCTTCGCGCGCCAGCGACCGTGCGGCGGCGAGGCCGAGACCCCGGCTTGCAGCGGATACGACGGCCTTGCGGCCCTTCAATCCAAGATCCATGTCTTTCTCCCTTGATCAGGCTGGTTCTGTAACAGGCGGAAGCAACGCTTTCAGCCCCTTGCTCAATCCGACCAGTGCATCGCCTGTCAATGGCAGCAGCGGCGGGCGCGGCAGGCCGCCCCCCGGCAGATCCAGCAGGTTCATCGCGGCCTTCGTCGCCGGATAAAGCGTGCGACCGTCACTGGTGAACAGGTCGGTCAGTTCCATGCCGGTCTGCTGCAGTTCCCAGGCCTCATCGAGCCGGCCCGCGACCGTCGCATGCCAGAGATCAAGACATCCCTTGGCCCAGACATTGGGGAAACAGTCGATCAGGCCATCAGCGCCCGCAAGCGTTGCCGGCACGCCGTAGACCGAGGAGGGGCCGCAGAAAACCAGCAGGCGATCCTTCACCGCATTGAGCGTGGCATGGAAGTTTCTCCAACTACCGGAGCTTTCCTTGATGCCGACAACCATATCGAGATCGGCCAGCTTGTCGGCAATCCCCGGCGTGATGGCATTCCCGGCATTCCCGGGAATGTTGTAGAGCAGGATCGGCAGCACAGCCTCTTTGTTGACCGCTTCAAAATGAGCGATTGTTTCCGCGTCGGTCAGGTGCGCGAAGAAGGGCGGCATGACCAGAACACCGTCCGCTCCGGTCTCCTTTGCGGCATGGATCTGGTCGACAACGTCTTCGGGACGAATTGCGCCGGTTCCGATGATGGCCGGTCCCTTGCCCTTACAGGCCTCAACGGTCAGACGGGCAACCTGCGAGCGCTCTTCCATGCTCATCGCCCAGAATTCACCGGTACATCCGGAAGCCACCATTCCGGTGGCTCCGGCATCGAACAGGCGGTCAATATTGGCGACGAAAGCCGCCTCGTCGATGCCGAGATCCGTGCGAAATGGAGTTGTAATGGCGGGCATCGGCCCCGACCAATTGACAGATGAGCGGTTCAACGTGGATCTCCTGAAGAAAGTTCAGCTTCGTATGAATAGGGTGTCATGGCCGTGCCGCGCCCGAAGCGATGTTCAGTCTCTTCCCCGTGGGCCCGGCCGCAAACACATGTGCCGCTTCTGACTGAATGGACATCCGGATGGTCTCGCCGGTTTGCCAGTCCGAACTGGCGGGCACGCGTCCGGTCATGCGAAAGCCACCTTCGACTTCGACGACGACGATATTCTCGTGCCCAGTTCTCTCGACCAGCTGCACCACTCCCGGCGTGGGTCCCTCGCCGAGCAGCAGGTTCTCGGGACGCACACCGAGACAGGCGTCGCCACTCTTGGCATCGGCGGTCAGAGGACCCACGGGTACCGAGATGTTTCCCGACCGGAACAACCACCGGTCACCTTCTTGGGAAAGGTCACCGTCAATAAGGTTCATCGACGGCATCCCGATGAAACCGGCGACAAACCGGTTGGCGGGTTCGCGATACACCTCTTGCGGTGGGGCAAATTGCTGGAGCTTCTTGTCGTACATGACCGCGATCCGGTCAGACATCGTCATCGCTTCAAGCTGGTCATGGGTCACATAAACCATGGTGCGGCCGAGACGCTGGTGGAGTTCGACCAGTTCAGCACGCATGATTCCGCGAAGCTTGGCATCGAGATTGGACAGCGGCTCGTCGAGCAGGAACACCTTCGGATCACGCACAAGGGCCCGGCCGAGGGCAACGCGCTGCTGCTGGCCTCCCGACAGTTGCCGCGGCTTGCGTGCCAGCAGCGGGGTCAGTTGCAGCATCTCGGCAACCCGGGCGATCATGGCGCCTTGCTCGCTGCGGGGAACGCCGCGCTTCTTGAGCGGATAGGCGATGTTCTTCTCAACCGACATGTGCGGGTAGAGCGCATAGCTCTGGAAAACCATCGCGATATCGCGCTTGCCGGGCGGCAGGTCGTTGACCACGCGATCGCCGATGCTGATCTCTCCGGAACTGGGAAATTCCAGCCCGGCAAGCATGCGCAGCGTCGTCGTCTTTCCGCATCCGGATGGGCCGAGCAGAGAGACGAATTCGCCCTCTTCGATCGACAGGTCCAGACCTTCAACGGCAACGAAATCGCCGAACTTCTTGTGGACGTTCTTGAATATTACGTCGGCCATAATCAACCCTTGACCCCGCCGGCGCCGAAGCCGCGGGTGAGATAGCTTTGCAGGAAGGCGAATACGATGATCAGCGGAACGCTCATCATCACCGAGGCCGCCATCAGCAGCGACCATTCGACATTGAACGACGAGATCAGCATGTTCATCACGCCGGTGGTAAGCGGGCGCGTGTTGTCGGAATTGACCAGCACCAGAGCGTAAAGATACTCGTTCCAGGACAGGATGAACGTGAACAACGCCGTCGAGATGATACCGGGCAGAAGCTGCGGCAGAATCACGTCGCGAAACGCGCCCATGCGCGATGCGCCGTCAACCAGCGCAGCCGATTCCAGATCCTCGGGAATTCCCGCCATGAACGAACGAAGCAGCCACAGCGCATAGGGGAGCGCGAAGGTCGTGTAGGCGATCACCAGGCTGAAGATCGTGTTCGACAGACCGAGGCCGACCAGCATCAGATAGAGCGGAATGATGAGGACGACCGAAGGCAGCAGGTAGGTAAAAAGGACAAGAAATGCCAGGCTCTCGCGTCCCCAGTACTTGAACCGCACGATCGAATAGGCGCCGAGCGTCGCGATCGAGACCACCACCACGGTGGTGACAACCGACAGGACCACCGAGTTCTGGAAGTAGGTGAGGAAGTTGGTTTCACTCAGCAGCCGCCAATAGTGCTCGAACGTGGTGACGTCCGGCAGAATTGTCGGCGGCCGCCGGAAAAGCTCCGATTGCGGCTTGAGCGACGTCACCACCATCCAGAACAGCGGAAAGGCGACCGCGAGCACAATGGCCCATGCCATCAGGTTGAAGAGAACGCGGCGGATCATGCGTCTTTCTCCCCGGTCTTGCGAATGTAGACAATCATGAACACCAGCATCACCGCCATCATGGCGACCGCGTAGGCCGCAGCCATTCCCATATGATTGAGGGCGAAGGCTTCCTTGTAGACAAGCAGCGGCAGTGTCTGGGTCGAGGTGACCGGGCCACCACCGGTGAGCAGGAAGATCAGGTCGAATTCCTTGAAGTCCCAAATTGCGCGCAGCATGATGATCACCACGAGCACATCGCGCAGTTGCGGCAGCGTAATGTCAAAAAAGCGGGCAACCGGGCCGGCGCCATCGATGCGTGCCGCCTCATAGAGTGCATCGGGAATGGTCTGCAGCCGTGCCAAAACTGCAATGACGACGAACGGAAAATACTTCCAGGCTCCCACGAGGATGACCGAGATCATCGCATTGGGCATGGATCCGAGATAGTCGACCGGCATATCGATCAGACCTGCGGCCATCATCAGGTGATTGAGTATGCCGTAGAGATCGTTGAACAACCAGCGCCAGACCAGGACCGCCACGACGGTGGAGATAAAATAGGGAAACAGGATCAGACTGCGGGCAAGGCTGCGAAACCAGATGTTCTGGTGCAGCACCAGGGCCATGGCGATGCCGAACAGGATCTGCAGGCTGAGCGTTCCGACGGTCCAGATCACGTTGGTGCGAAGCGATGCCCAGAACTCACCCTTGCCGAGGAGTTCGCGATAATTGTCCAGACCGACCCATTCGCCTTGCAGCGTCGGCGTGTAGATGTCGAACAGGCTGAGGTAGATTGCCGAAACCAGCGGGTAGACGATAACCGCGCAGAACACCAGGACGGTGGGCGCAATCAACATCATACCCAGAGTGGCGTAATGCCGCTCCAGCTTTGTCTGCTTAATTTTGGTCATAAGGTTTCTCATGAGCGCGTGGCGGTGGAATCACCGCCACGCGAGTTGCGATCTCAGCCCTTCATGATGGCTTCGATGGTCTTTGATGTCTCGCCCAGAACGACATCGGCATCTTCGCCATTGAGCACGACGCGCTGGACCAGATCGGCAATCACGCCGCTGCCGACAACCTCGCCACCCTTGTCGTTGGACTTGTGCGCTTCCGATTCATAGCCGAGATTGTAGCCGCCCGCCGCGGCGGAGGCCATCAGGTCGACTTCGGATTCGTACTTCTTGATTATCTCGTTATCCAGATACATCGGGTTGGTGCTGATCGACTTGAGCACCGGCAACACGTGGCCCGGAGCCGCATGCAGCTGCTTGATGTAGCCTTCCGGGTTGAACAGGAAGGCGGCAAACATCTTGGCCGCATCCTTGTGCTTCGACTGCGCCGGAATGAACACGCTGGGGAAGTCGTTGAAGGTCCAGGGCGCGACATCTTTCGAGATCGTCGGATAGGTCACGCAGGTGACGGAGTCCGCGATGCCCGGGTTCTGTGCGTTGACATTGGCCAAAACGCGCCCTGCGTAGATGCCGGTGGCCGTCGCACCACTGACGAATGCGGTCAGGCTCTCGCCCCAGCTGTAGTTGGTGGCGCCGGGAGGGCACAGTTCACGCATGGAGGCATAGAAGTCCAGTGCGGCGCGGGTGGCTTCACTGTCGATGTCGACTTCAAGATCCGGCGTAAAGACCTGACCGCCAGCCTGATGGATGACGCCGATAAAGATCAGCGAGGTCATGGAATTGCGGCCGTAAGGCAGCGGTGCGCCGTAGACGCCGCCACCTTGCATGGCCTGGCAGGCCGCGCGCAGTTCGTCCCAGGTTTCGGGGGCCTTGTCCACGCCGGCGGCTTCCATCAGGTCCTTGCGGAGCCAGAGCATGTTGGCGGCAGTGTTGCCGATTCCGGTGCCGATATACTTGCCGTCCGCAGCCTTGAAGACGTCATTGGCCCCTGAATAGTAGTCGTCAGGCCCGATAGCCTCGATGACATCATCAAACGGCTCGACCAGACCGTTGGCATAGTAGCTCGCAACCGCAAAGGAGGGCAGGTGGGTGACCACGTCCGGCACTTCACCGCTCGAGAACGCGGCGGCAAGCTGCGGCGCATAGCCCTCATCCGAAGTCGTCTCGAAAACAACCTTGATGCCCGGATGCATGGCTTCGAATTGCTCGATCTGGAACTTGTAGGCCGCGACCTGATCGGGCGAGCCCTGCGGCGACCACCAGCGCAAGGTCACATCTTCCGCCCAGGCCCGCACCGGAAGCGTCGCCAGAACGGTCGAAGCGGCCAGACCCTTCAGCGCGCCACGGCGTGTCACATTGAATTTTCCATTCCCCGGATTGCTCATTATCGTCTCCCTTGGTTGGTAATTTTGTTCACATACCGTACTCTTGTGCGATATAACACCATTTCTGGATTGTGTGGCAAGTGTTGATTTTGAGGTTTTTCCACTGCCTCCCCATATTCGCGTGTGCTAAGGCGTTTTGGAAATTTACAATTGTGCGGGAGAAGCCGACTCATGGCGCAGAATCTCAAACCGGAAGCCAAGCAGGACAGCACTGGCATAGGTCCCAAGTCGGGGCAACGTACAGGCTTGATGACCGCTTCCTCCGATTTCCAGGAGGATTCCGAGAATGGCGGCCTGAATCCGCGAGACTATGTGAGCTCGCTTGCCCGCGGGCTTGAAGTGCTGCGCGCCTTCAACCGCACACGCCGGAAGATGACCCTGTCCGAAGTTGCGGCTGAAACAGGAAACACCAGGGCCGGCGCCCGACGAATTCTCCTCACCCTGGTTCATGAAGGCTATGCGGTTGCCGACGGAAAGCTCTTCGACCTGACGCCGCAGGTTCTCGAACTCGGCTATTCGGTGCTGTCTTCCAAAGGCGCCTGGGACATTGCACGTCCTTTTCTCGATCACCTTTCAGAGGAAATCCGCGAATCGGTGTCGGCGGCGGTGCTGGACAAATTCGAGGTCGTTTACGTCAGCGGCACCCAGTACCACCGGGTGATCTCCGTCGGCATCACCGTGGGCGCCCGTTTTGCAGCTCACTGCACGGCCACGGGGCGTGTGCTGCTTGCCGCACAGCCACCCGAGATGTGGCCAGGCATCCTACAGAACATTCCGCTGGTTCCCGTGACCGACCGCACCGTTACCGACCGCAACGAATTTCGTAAAATACTGGAAACGGTTCGCGAAAACGGCTGGTCGATCGTTGACCAGGAACTTGAGAAAGGCTTGCTGTCTATCGCGGTTCCCCTGCACAATTCCTTTGGCGGTCTCGTTGGCGCAATCAATGTCGGCGCTCCGACCATGCGCATGAGTGCGGAGAACATGGTGGAAACGGTGTTGCCCAAGCTGCAGGAGACCGCTGCAACGATCTCGAAGGCGCTCAAGCACTGAACCGGCCCGGCGTGAACGGATCGATATCCAGCGGCGGCTCAGTGCCCAGCGCCAAACAGGCGGCGGCCCGCCCGCACAAGGGACCCAGCGTATAGCCGGCGTCACCGGGTACGGCGAGAATAACTCTCTCGGCACCGGGAACGCTGCCCAGTAGCGACTTGCCGTCCAGAGTCGTGTTCATGCCTGCCCAGGTTCTGAGCACCCTGAGCTGGCTGATGGCAGGGACCAGCCTTGCCGCCAGGGCCACATTGCCCAACAGCGATTGCGCCAGAACACCCGGGACATCCTCGTTGCCGCGGCTCTGTGCCTGCCATCCACCGCCAATGACAATCTGACCCGACCCGAATTGCTTGAGCGTTATGGACCGCTCCGCATGCTGAATGAGGTGGTTGATTTGTCCGGCGCCCGCCTCGGTGATGTTCATATGCAGTGGTTCGGCCTTGACGGGCAGGTCCAATCCGAGCCCCAGAGCAAGAGCGCCTACCCCCCAGGCCGCGGCGAGGATCACCTGATCGCAGTCGTGAACACGACCACTGGCGCAGTGCACGGTTACGCGTCCCTCCTGGCTCAGATCGGTCACTTTATCGATCAAGAGTTCGACACCAAGCTCACGGGCGCGGGCGCGCAGGTGGACATTCGCCACCAAGGGATTCAGCTTGCCTTCATCATGGCAGAGTTCGGCGCCGACGATCTGTTCCCCAAGCCATGGCGCAAGTCGATCCAACTCGCTTCGATCCAGCAAGTCGACATGAAGCCCCTTGCGGGTTTCCCGTGCAGCCTTTTCCTCGAGAAACGCCATCTGCTCGGCGCTTTCGGCCAGCATCAGCCCGCCCTTTCGGACAAGTTCGAACGGTCCGATCTCCCTGTCCAGCCGCTCCCACTCCTTCACGGCACTGAGATAAAGCGGCAGCGAGGCTTCCACATTGGGGGCCTGATCCGGAAACAGCCGGATGAAGCGGCTTTGCATCTGGACATGAAGGCTGCCTGCGTTGGCTGTCGATCCGGCATTGATCGCCGCGTCGACAAGCACAACACGTGCGCCTCCTTCGGCTGCGGCGATCGCCGCCGTCAAACCGACGATCCCGCCGCCGACGACAAGGAGATCAGTCGTTGCCATCCAGCATCTCCTGCGCGGCAAGAATGGCAGCAATGCTGACCGGCTTGATCGGCACCCGTGGGGCGTAGAAGCTGCGGTCTTCCACCGGACGATTGTCCCGATCCGCCACCAGACGCGCCGTCACAGGACCGCAATAGCGGCCCTGACACCTGCCCATGCCGGCGCGGGTCGCGCGCTTTACGGTTCCCGCATGCCCCGGCGCAGTGCCGAGCGCCGTGCGAAGCTCGCCGAGCGAAACCTCTTCGCAACGGCACACTACAAGATCGTCGACCTGCTCAGACAGATCCCGCGGTGCGATATCATGCATCGCCCATAACCGCGCCTGAAACCTCCGATGCGCGGCAAGCCGGGCGTGAAGTTCTTGCAGATCAGGCAACGGCGCATTGAGGCAATGGGAAGCCGCGGCGAGACCTGCGATGGTTCCCTCGATGCCTGCGGCGGGCGCCCCGCCCAGGCCGGCACAATCGCCTATGGCATAGAGCTGCGGCACGGTTGTCTGCATCGTTGCATCCCGCTGACACCGAAGATGACCGAAACCTGCATCATAGGTCATCTCCGCTCCGAGCAGCCGCAGGATTTCGTTCTGAGGCTCGAAGCCGTCATTCATGCACACGGCGTCGACCACGCGGTCTATCTGCCTGCCCTGGCCATCCGTGAAACTCGCCTTCAGGCCGTTCTCGACTTCGACGATCCGGGTCAGGCTGGTCTCATAGGACACCTTGACGCCGCGTTGCCGCAACCCGAGCGACATTGCCAGGCCGCGTGCTGCCAGTCGGGGTCCGGCGGCCGCCATCATGGCCGCCGCCAGGGGCTGCCGATAGGGCGACCTGGCGGCCTCGGACACCATCACGACATCCGCGCCGCCGCGGGACAATTCCATCGCCACCTGCAGATTGAGCGGACCGGATCCGGCGATGACCACGTGCTTGCCCGGCAAGGTCCGATAGCTGCGCCAGAGCGTTTGCGCGGCACCTGTGGTCATGACGCCGGGCAACGTCCAGCCGGGCACCATGCGCGGACGCTCATAGGCGCCAGTGGCCACGATGAGTGTCCGGGGTCTGGCAATGAGTGCCGCACCCTGATGCTGGGCCATCACCAGAAGGCCTTCGAAGACGCCCCACACTTCGACTTCCGAGAGGATCTCCACACCGGCTGAGACCGCTGATGCAATCAGCGACGCGCCTTCCTGCTGCTGCTCATCCAGCAAGGGTGCGGCTCCGGCTGCCTGCTTGTAGTATTGGCCTCCCGAAACCTTGCGTTCATCGAGAACCACTACGCTGGCCCCGGATCCGGCCGCTGCGATTGCGGCATTGAGACCGCCTGCCCCGGCGCCGATCACCAGAACGTCCGGCGCAATTTGACGACCTTCCCCAGCCTTTGGTTCCAGCTGCTCGGCCAGCGCGGCAAAAGCGACCTGCGTGGCGACTTGCATTCCATCCTGCGCCGGTGTCATGCAGGCACGCTGGTTGGGCACGCCATTGACGGTCACCAGGCAATCCTGACACACGCCCATGCCGCAAAACATGCCGCGCTTTTCCGCCTTGGCGGTAATGCGGAAGGGACGCTGGCCGGATTCCGTCAGCGCTGCCGCCACCGACTGGCCGGGGCGCAGAGCAACCGGGCGACCATCGAAGGTGAAGCCCGCGGATTTATCAGACATCGGCATCTCCCAGCAGTTGGTCACGAACGGCCACAAGCCGCGCAACAGCCTTTACACGCCATGCCGCCCGTTTCGGAAGGGCCTGCTCGGAAACAACTGCGCGACGTTCCGTTTCAACGCGCGACACCAGCTCCGCACTCCAGTCGCACCCGGTTTCACCACGCGCTTGCCCCATCGCCCGGTAGGCCGGCCCCATCCGCGCGGCGTGGGCCCTGATGCCGCCAGGTGTGTTAAGTTCCGCCGTTTCGAACGGGCCGGAGAGTGCCCACCTGGGGCCCAGACCAAGCCGCATGACCGCATCGAGATCGTCAGTGCCGACGACCCCTTCATCGACCAGGCGATAGGCCTCGCGCAGCACAGCCCCCTGAAGCCGGTTGAGCACGAAGCCTTCGATCTCGTGGCCGAGCCGGACGGCGCGAAAGCCCGCCCGATCGAAGAGATGCGCAGCCTTGTCCATGGTCTCCGGAGACGTCGCAGGCGCCGGGCACAATTCGATCAGGCGAAGGATTGCCGGCGGGTTGACCGGATGTGCCACGAGGCAGCGTGCCTGGTCGGCGGCACGAGGCAGGATGCGCGACATCGGAATTGCCGACGACGCAGTTGCGAGAACTGCATCCCGTGATGCTCGCTCAAGCAGATCCGCGAAAATTGCCTGCTTGGCCTCGAGGCGCTCCGGACCGGCCTCGATTACCAGATCGGCCACCTCCAAGGCGCTGCCGGGGCTGCCAACCACATTCAGTTGGCCGCCTCCGCCGCGTTCCAGACCGGCCAGAGCCATCGCAGCATGCTGGGCATGAACGGCCTGCGCCGCAGCGCTTCGCCGTTCTGCATCAGGGTCGCAGATGGTGACTTCTATGCCGGCGTCCTGGAAAACGGCTGCAAAGGAAACGCCGATTGACCCGGCGCCCAGAACGACAAGATGGCCTGCTTTCTCCATGACTCTTCATTTCTTGCATTTAGAGTTCACATAACGCACAAATGTGCGAAACACCTATATGACGACGATACGGGACGCGCAACATGCCAAACACGCACAGCCTCAGAGGCCGCACCGCGGTCGTGACCGGCGGCAGCCGCGGTCTGGGACGCGCAATCGCCCGCAAGCTCGCCGACGCCGGATCAGCCATCGCCATCCTCGACCTGCCGGAAGCCCTGGAACAGGCCGAACTTCCATCGGACTGGAAAACATTCGGTATCGATTTCTCCAATCCGGAATGCGGTCAGGCACTGGAAATGATCGCAGGCGAAATCGGTGACGTCGATATCGTCGTCGCCAATGCCGGTGTGGTGCCGCCCTGGCGCGGCATGCGTCAGCTTGACGCGGTCGAGTGGCAGTCGGTCATGACCATCAATGTCTGGGGTGTTGCGGCTACGCTCGGTGCTTTCGCTTCCGCGCTCGCACGCTCGGAACACGGCAGCGCCGTGGTCATGGCATCCATCAACGGCTACAAGGCGCATGCGAAGCAAGTTCTTTACACGGCTTCCAAGCATGCCGTTCTGGGGGTGATGCGAGCCGCCGCACTGGACATGGGCGCCGACGGAACCCGGGTGAATGCTATAGCCCCGGGTCCGATCGCCACGGAAGCCCTGATGGCGAGAATTGAAAGCCGGCACAGAAGCGGCGGCCCCTCGCCCGAAGAGGCTTTGGCGATGCTCGCGGCCGAAACGGCAACTGGCCGCATGGCCACCGAGGATGATGTGGCCGAGGTGGCCTTGTGGCTGGCCTCGGACGCCGCCGGCGGGATCACGGGCACCATGGTGCCCGTGGAGTCGGGCCTCGGCTGATCAGCCCAGCGGGTTCCAGCCATGGCTGGCAAGGATTGCGTGGCTGGCGCGAATATCCGCATCCGGGTCGGCGTTCTCATCCAGAGCATCGGTGATGATTTCCATGACGGTCACGCCCTGATAGCCGATATCCTGGAGGGCCTTGAATGTCGGACCCGGATCGACAATTCCGGTTCCCAGCCGCTCGTGCTTGAACTCGTCCGCCCCTGAATCCGAGATGTGAACGTTCTTGAGCATGTCGCCCAGCATGTGGATCGCACCAACCGGGTCCTCCTTGATGAAAACCGAATTGCAGATGTCGAAATTGATCCCAACGGAAGGATCGATCATCTCGGCTGTTTCCTTCATGTCTTTCGCGGTGGGGAGGAAAGTGAAGGGGACGTTTTCAAGAAGCAGGGTCACGCCCGTGCCGCTAGCATGGTCCACCAGCTTCTTCATTCCTTCGATAAACCAGTCCACCATCCATTTCGTTGGCGGATTGATCAGGCTGTTGACCGGTCCAGGAATGGCCACAAGGTAAGGACACTTCCATTCCGCCGCGAGGTCGATGGCTTCCCGGTACCGGTCAAGCGTATACTCGCGCATCAACTTGTCGACACCATTGGGGTTGTTGTCGAGCAGCGGATAGCAGAACGAGGTGAGACTGCAGCCCTCACCTTCCAGCCAATCGCGATAGGATCGCCGTTCGGCGGCATCCATCTCGCGCGGCCAGCAGTGGGGAGGAAAGATCATCATCTCAAACTTGTCGTAACCCAGACCGCGCAGGTGCTTCAGCGCGTCTAGGCCGCTATGGGAATAGAGGAAGGGAAAAGTGCTGGCTGCAACTTCGGTACCGGGCATAAATTTTTCCTTTTCGCTTGTCAGGTCTCACCCAACATGTTCATTTGCGCACAAATGTTACTATACCGCACGAAACGCATCATTCAACTCGAATTCCAGGAGCCTCATGTCCAGTCTGCTCTTTTCTCCGCTCACCATCGGCAAGCTCGGACTTGCCAACCGAATTGTCGTCGCGCCGATGTGCCAGTACATGGCCAACGACGGAGTCCCGGGGGACTGGCATCTGGTCCATCTGGGCCAGTTTGCGCAGTCCGGTCCGGGGTTGGTCCTGGTTGAAGCCACGGGCGTCGAAGCCGAGGGGCGCATAACCCCGGACTGCACCGGGCTTTATTCGGACGCCTCGGAAACGGCCTTCGCCCGGATCATCGAGTTCTGCCGCTCGGTCGGTGAGAGCAAGATCGGCATTCAGCTCAGCCATGCCGGGCGCAAGGGCAGCACGCGCAAACCCTGGGAGGATGCAGGCCAGATCGTTCTCGCAGACGGTGGCTGGAGAACCAGCGCGCCGTCCGGGGACCCCTATCTTGAGGGATGGGAGCCGCCGGCCGCGATCGATAATGACGGTCTTGCGCGGATCAAGGCGGCCTTTGTTGACGCAGCCCAAAGAGCAGCACGTGCCGGTTTCGATCTCATCGAGGTGCATGCGGCGCATGGCTATCTTCTGCACCAGTTTCTCTCACCCATCAGCAACCGGCGCGAGGATGCCTATGGCGGCTCGCTGGAGAACCGCATGCGGTTCCCCCTTGAGGTGTTCGAGGCAGTGCGACAGGCCTTTCCCGCAGACCGGCCGGTCATCTTGAGACTGTCGGCAACGGACTGGATCGAAGGCGGTTGGGATCTGATGCAATCGATCGAATTTGCGAAGGCACTGAAGACCGCCGGATGTGACATGATCCATGTGAGCTCAGGCGGGCTTGATCAGCGACAGAAAATCGTCGCCGGCCCAGGCTATCAGGTGCACTTTTCCGGTGAGATCAAACAGCAGGCCGAAATTGCAACGCTGGCGGTCGGACAGATCACCGAGCCGGTGCAGGCGGAAACCATTCTCATGAGCGGACAGGCCGATGCCGTGGCTCTGGCCCGTGGAATGCTCTGGGATCCGCGCTGGGTCTGGCACGCCGCCAAGGAACTGGGCGCCGAAATTCAGCTTCCGGCCCCCTATTCCCGCTGCAACCCGGCGATGCGCGGCAAGCCATTCATCACCAGGAGCTAGCAATGTCGCACAACCTTCAGGGAAAAACGGTCATCGTCACGGGCGCCTCCAAGGGCATCGGAGCTGCAACTGCCAAGGCAATGGTTGAGGCCGGGGCGAATGTGATCGCCCATTACGGCGGCGATCGCGCGGGGGCGGAAGCCGCGCTCGCAGCGGCAAAGCCCGGCCAGGCACACCTTTTGCAGGCCGACTTCGGCGACATGAAACAGGTCGACCGGTTCTGGAGCGAAGCGGCGGGAATCTGCGAAAAGATTGACGTGCTTATCAACAATGCAGGCATCATGCGCCAATCCGGCGGCATTGCCGACCCGATCGAGGAATGGGACAAGGTCTGGCAGGAGGCAATGGCAGTCAATGTCCATGCTCCGGCGCGGCTGATGCGCTTTGCGGTTCAATCCTGGCTCGACGCTGGCTGCAGCGGGTCGGTCATCGGTATCGGAAGCTGGGTGAGCACCCGAGGGTCTTCGAATCCGGGCGCGATTGCCTATGCGGCCTCAAAGGCTGCGATTGCCGCCGCCACAAAAACCGTCGCCCGCAACCACGCCGCTGACGGAATTCTGGCCTACGTGATTGCGCCGGGCGTCGTGCGCACACGCATGTCGGAAGAATCGGCGGCCCGGACCGGAGGGGAAGCCGCCGTAACCGCCAACCTGCCCATGGGGGAGTGGGTCCCGCCGGAAGAAATCGCTGATCTGGCGGTTTATCTGGCGCATGGCCATGCCCGTCATCTCACGGGCAGCACCATCGACATCAACGGTGCGGCCTATATCCGATGACAATGCCCGCGCCTTTGTCGCGCGGGCATTGCGCACCCTTTCCCCGTGACAGAAAACGCCCGCTACCCGGTGGCCTGCGACGAAGACGAACCGGCCTCGATCCGGTCCACGATCGTCTCAAGCTCGGCCATAAGCGGGACCATCTTCGCCACCCGGTCGGTTCCTTCCTTTCCGAGAGAGGCGAAGGTCGTGATCGGAGCACGCACATCGCCGACCGGGTAACCGGCCGCCGCAGCCAGGGCCTTGGAGTAACACTGGTGACCGTAAAGCGGATGACCCTCGGTGATGATGGCATCGAATTTCTTGATCACACTCTGCACGGCCCAGACATCGTCCCAACGCCCCTGCTCTGCCCATTCGACGAACTTGACCGAGGCTCTGGGAATGTAGTTGCCATACGGGTTGACGTAACCGGTGGCGCCCATCTTGTAGCTTTCGAGCACACGCTGCCCCGCCCAGACATTCATCACACCCTCGGTGGCGACGATGATGTCATGGACGCGCGCCGTGTCCTGGCTGGCTTCCTTGATGTAGCGGATCTGGCTGAACGCCTTGGTCAACCGGGCAACCAACGACGCGGGCATATCGACATTGGAGGTGAACGGGTTGTTGTAGAGCATGATCGGAAGGTTTTGCGCTTCACATATCGCCTTGTAGTAATTGAAGATTTCGTCTTCGGTCGGGGTGTAGTAGTAGGGCGGAATGATCATCAGCCCATCGGCGCCAAGCGCCTCGGCTTCCTTCGAATAACGCACGGCGTTCGGGGTGTAGGCGTTCATGGTGCCAACCATCACCTTCATCCGGCCATTGACGTATTTGACGGTTGCCTCGACAAACGCGCTGCGTTCGTCGTCGGTGATCGTCAGGAATTCGCCGGTGGTGCCGAGAATGATGATGCCGGGCACGCCGCAGGAGACCTGCCAGTCGAGAAAGCGCTCCCATGCCTGATAGTCGATTGCTTCTCCACCCGGCGTGAAAGGCGTGATCGTGACGGTAAAGCTGCCGGAAAAAGTCGTCGTCATTGGATGGTCCTTATGAGTCCCCGGAGAACCCGGGCTGGGTTGAAGGTTGGATATGAAAACTGATGTTCTTGTGATCGGGGGCGGCATCGCGGGAGCGGCCACCGCCTACTACCTTGCCACCGAAGGTGTCGATGTGACGCTGGTGGAGGCCGCAGATCTGAATACCCAGGCTTCGGGCGCGAACGCCGGGTCCATTCACGTGCAGATCCAGCATCCGGAATTTGTCGGCCTGGGGCCGGAATGGGCGCGCGCCTATGGCCCGACGCTTCGGCTTCTGATCGAATCGCAGCGGATGTGGCTCGATCTGAGCGCGGAACTGGAAGTCGATCTCGACGTCAGCCTGGCTGGCGGGTTGCTCGTCGCCACGACCCCGGAGCAGATGCGGCAGATCGAGGCAAAGGCCGAGATCGAGCGCGGTTTCGGTGTTCCCATCGAGATCCTCGACCGCGGGAGTCTGGAGAAACTCGCGCCCTATCTTGCAGGCAATGTGATCGGCGCCGGGTTCTGCCCCATCGAGGGAAAGGCCAATCCGCTGAAAGCCACCCCGGCTTTTGCGGCAGCGGCGGAGCGCCGGGGCGCGTCCCTGCTGACGCATACCCGCATCCTCGGGCTTGAAAGCACAGGCAACGGATACCGCGTAACGACCGGCGCCGGAACGATCGACGCACGGAGAATCGTCAATGCCGCGGGTGCCGCAGCCGCCGATATCGCGGCCATGCTCGGGATCGAGATTGACCTGCAGGGCGTTCCCCTGCAGGTCACGGTCACCGAACCCGTGGCGCCGCTGATCCCGCATCTTGTTTATTCGGCGGCGGGCAAACTTTCTCTCAAGCAGGCGCAAAACGGAAGCTGTCTGATTGGCGGCGGATGGCATGCACGACGCCTTGCCGACGGCAGGCTTGTAACGAACCCGGCTCATCTGACAGGCAATATGACCAATGCGGCCAACCTGGTCCCGGCGCTCGGGCAGGCCCGCGCTGTTCGAAGCTGGACTGCCACCGTCAACGGAACGGATGACTGGAGGCCAATTATTGGCGAGGTGCCGGGCCATAAGGGTTTCTTTCTTTCGCTGTTTCCCTGGGTGGGCTTCTCGGCGGGCCCGATCACCGCAAGGCTGACGGCCGACATGATCCTCGGCCGTGAGCCGCGGATGTCGCTCGAGGGTGTTTCGGCGCTTTTCTAGGCGCCGGAACACACTCCCATCGCCAACACCCGTCAGGCTGAGCCGCTGCTGGCCCTGGCATCGCCCGCACGCTTGCGCTGCCACGCACGCCAGGTCATGGCCCAGGCATCCGGATCCTCGAAGACACTGCCGTCCACCTGGGCGATTGCCTGCTTGTGGGGCGCCGACTTGACCAGATCGGGTGTCTCTCTGGCTTCCTGGACGATTCGGGCCAAGACCCCGATCCATTGGTCGATATCCTGCTTGGACCACAATTCCCCGGCTTCCGGCGTGAACGGTTCGGCGACGATCCAGGGCTCGTGGCTCATCCACCACGGATCGATGCCGTAATCGGCCATGCGGTTGGCGAAATCGGCAGTGCCAACGCCGGTTTCCTCGGCCAGCGGGCCGAGCGACCAGCGGGTCATCTCCATTCGACGCTTGTGGATGTCGGGATTGGAAATCTCGATACCGGAAATCTCACCGAGCTTCTTGTCCATGTAGTTGTTGGCCACGACAGAAATGTCGGATGCCATCGCGATGCCCTCAGCGCCCATGGCTCGGGCCCATGCATAGGCCTTCACGACCTGGGGCACATTGCCCCAGAATTCGCGGATCTTGCCGAGCGATTTCGGACGATCATTGTCGAGACGATAGGTATCGCCCTGCTTCACCACGACCGGCGCCGGCAGATAGGGCGCAAGTTCGTCGGAGCAGCCAAAGGCGCCGACAGCCGGACCGCCTCCGCCCTTGGGGGCGCCAAAGGTCTTGTGCAGCATGAACATGCAGGCGTCGAAACCGAGTTCACGGGCGGACAGCTTGCTCATCACGCCGTTGAAGTTGGCGTGATCGTAGAAGCACAGGGCGCCGGCCTCCTTGGCCAGTCGCACCCATTCCTTGATCTCCGGGTTGTAGATGCCCATGTCGTCAGGATTGTTGATCATGAGAAGCGCGGTCTTCGGACCGATCGCGGCTTTCAGCGCCTCGAGCGAGGGATAGCCGTTTTCCTCAAGCGGCAGATTGACCACGGTGAAGCCCGCCGCTGCTGCCGTTGCTGGATTGCACGGATGCGCCTGGATCGAGGTCACCATCTCGGTGCGTTGACCAAGCTCTCCCCGATCGGCCCAGTAGGCGCGCGCGAGAGCCGCCATGGTATAGGCCGCGTCCGCGCCGCCGCCGGCCTGGAACACGAACTGGTCCATTCCCGAGAGATTTTGCAGGATTCCATCGAAATCATGGATGATTTCGAGAACACCCTGCAAGGTGTCGGGGTGTTGATAGGGGTGAACCTCGGCCAGTTCCGGCCGCAGGGTCGCTGCTTCCGCGGTCTTTGAATTGTACTTCATCGTACAGGTGCCGAACAGGCTGACCCCCATCATGCCGAGCGTCATCTGGGAAAGGTGCAGATAATGGCGCTGCGCCTCGAACTCGGTGATTTCAGGAAGTTCGGGCCTGTCCTTGCGCCGCATCGCCGCAGGGATCTCGGGCACCTCCAGCTCTGGCTCGGGCGCGGGAAACAATTGTCCACGGGCGCCTGGGCGTCCCAGTTCCATGACCACTGGCTCATCCCAGCGGGCGGCCTGATAGTTGGGCAGTTTCATTGGCAAATCTCCTTGACTGCATCGGCAAGACGGCGGATGTCGGCAGCGCTGTGGACTTCCGTCACACAGTAGAGCGCCGCCTGTCCCAGTCCGTGCCCCTCGTCTGAAATGTCCTTTCCGCCAAAGATGCCGCGCGCCCTGAGGGCGTCGTTGACGGCTTCGACGGTCTTTCCGGTGTCATCGAAATTGACGACGAACTCCTTGAAGCCGGTCTCAGGCCAGACCGCCTTCACACCCGCGATCTCGTTGAGCAGTTTGGCCGCATAACGGGCCCGCGACAGGATCAGGCTACCGACTTCGCGGAACCCTTCCGGCCCAAGCAGGCTCATGTAGACCGCTCCGGCAATGGCCCAGAGATAGGTGGAGTTGCCGGTCCAGTCCTTGCCATGTTCGCGCGAGCCATAGGAGTTCTGGTGTGCGGCGGCGAGGCCGAAACCCAACTGGCCGGGTTCGGCGGTGGGCGCGATGGAAACAAGGAACCCGTTGTATTCGCGAACATAGCGCTCTTCGTCGCGGGAGGCGATGAACCCGCCGGCGCCGCCCCCGCAATGCATGTGCACACCGAGAGGCTGAACCGGACCGGTGACGATGTCGGCGCCGTAATCACCCGGCGCCATCATCACTCCCAGGCTGATGGGATCCACGCCGACAATCGTTTCCGCGCCGGCTTCCCGTGCGAGCCGCGATATTTCGGCAGCACCGGTCTCGATCGTTCCGAGATAGGCGGGATTCTCGAAATAGACGGCTGCGACATCCGGGCCCAGTTTCGATTTCAGATCATTGATCGACAAGCGTCCGCTGGTCGGATCGGACGCGACGGTGACAACCTCGATATGGCTCTCCATTTCGGTGGGCTGGCAATAGGTTCTGATTACAGAAAGTCGCTCGGGATCGGACAGGGTCGGAAGCAGGACCTTGCGACGGCCCGTCAGCCTGGCCGCCATCCGGATGGCATGGCCTGTGGCGCAGCCCCAGGAATAGACCGGCAATTGCACCACATCGAGATTGAGCAATGCACCGAGCTGGCTCGAGAACTCGAACCAGGCCTGATTGCGGCCATGGTCCGACTGGTAGGAACCCCAGACATTCGTGGCAAACTCGGTGCGTCCAACAATCTCGTCGACGATGGCGGGGACATGGTGCTGCCAGACGCCGGCACCGAGAAAGCTCAGATTGGTCTCGCAATCCTCGTTCTTGCGCAGCTTCGAGACGAGATCGCGCTTCAGTTCCATTTCCGAGTTCAGGGCGGGCGGCAGATCCAGCGGCGTCTTGCGATAGTGGTCCGCGGGAATCTGCTCGAAAACGGCGGACACATCCTTCACCCCGATTTCGTCGAGCATCTGCTGCAGCGCTCCCGGCGCCGATAGAGCCATCCATGGATGGGCACGCTGTTGACTGGTCATGGATATTTCACCTCATCTGCTATTTGCGCACAAAGGTTCGCACAACGCACGAACTGTTTCAACTCGCAACGACACGCATCATCATGAATCTGCCCTTGTCGGTCTGCACGCGGATGAACCCGGCCAGTTCCTGATCAAGGCCCGGATCGCCGGTATCGACGAACAACACCGGCGCAGACAGGGAAGACAGCTTGTCTTCCGTTGCCAGAACGCGGAGCCCATCCCGCCCGGCGCGGCGAATGACATCAGCGCTGATCTGCTGGTTGCCACGGCCCAGCAGGAAGCCCTGCTGACCGGTGACGCCCAGCACAATGCGCACCGGCCGCTCATCCAGCAAAGCCTCGATCATGGCCGCAGTGGCGTCCTTGCCGAGACACTGCCCATCCCGGAAGACGTCCACACCGAGCAGCGTCGGCGCCTGACCGAGAGCATGAGCGAAAGCCCCGGCGCTGGTGCCGGGGCCAATGATGTAGAGAGCGCCAGGCTCGCAGGCCCTCGCACATTCGTGTGCGGCAGCCGCGAGGGCCGATGCCGAATCACGACGGGGGCCGCCCTTGGCTGCCTGCATCCGGTTTGCCACCACCGGAACGCGCGCAAGGCCATATAGACGCGGCGCAAGGCGTCCGGCGCGCAGGGCCACTTCGTCAATGTCCATGACTTCCGCATCCTCCTTCCAGCCAACCCTGCCATTGCCTTCGACAAGATCAGCAAGAATGTGGCCGGCGCTCTCCGGTGACACTGCGAAGACACCCGAATGCATTTTTACCCCGCAGGGTATCCCGAGCATGGCCGCCTCTGATGAAATGGCTCCGGCCGCATCGCGGGCGGTCCCGTCCCCGCCAGCGAAAACCAGAATATCGACGTCGCCCAACGCCTCGATCGCCTGACGGGTGTCCCGGGCGGTGCCGGTCATCAGCTCCGGGGTCACCACGTCGACATCGAGTTCGAGCCCCTCTGCCCAGTCCCCGCCAAGGCTTCCGGCCGCGATGCTGATCCTGGCACCGGGGCATCTTTTCGCAAAGATTGCCAAAGCCCTTCGCGCCCGCGGGCCGGACTGGGCCACAGCCCCCCGGCGCTTGGCTTCGGCGACGGCATCGGGACCGTCTGTCCCCTTGAGACCAACGGCGCCTCCCATGCCCGCAATCGGATTGACAGTCACGCCGATCCGCATGTTTCGCCGTCACAATGCCACATCACAAGCATCCCAAAATTCGCACAGATGTTTCCTGTTGAAGGAGCTTTTTCGCCAGTGACCATTCAATGCCGAAATTCCGATCATCACAATACCGATAATCGTACTTTTGTTTACAATACGCACTTTTTGGCTTGACGCAGCGCCACCATGGGGCACCATTCTGGAACAGGCGCTCAAACGCGCCCGCAACCGACACGGCACTGGGGAGCCTCATGATCAAGTTCTTCTACAACGGCGCGCCAAATCCGTTGAAAGTTGCCCTCTTTCTCGAGGAAGCCGGGGTTCCCTATGAAGCCGTGCCGGTGGACACGAAACGTGGCGATCAGCACACCGACAGTTTTCGGGCAATCAATCCGAATTCCAAGGTACCCGCAATTCTCGATGGCGACACGGCAATCTTCGACAGCAACGCGATCCTGCTCTACCTGGCCGAGAAGACCGGTCAGTTCCTGACAAGCGAACCGGAGAAAAACCGCGGACAGCTGCTTTCATGGCTGATGTTTGTCGCCTCCGGTGTCGGCCCCTATTCGGGCCAGGCGGTTCACTTCCGCCATTTCGCACCGGGTGAAAACCCCTATGCGCGCGATCGGTATGCGCATGAGGCCCGACGGCACTGGCAGATCGTTGAAGACCGGCTGACACTTGCCCCCTACATGCTGGGTCAGGACTACTCGATCGTCGACATGTCCGTATGGGGATGGGCAAGCCGCATACCCTTCATGATGGGGGACGATGCCATGGCGAACTACCCCTCGATCACCCGGCTTATGGAGGAGATCGATGCGCGTCCTGCGGCCGCCCGTGCAAAAGCTCTGCCTGAAAGCCACGATTTCAAGCAAGCCTTCGATGACGACGCGATCCGCAACCTCTATCCGCACATCCATGCGAGCAGGCAGAACCGGTGACCGGTTCCGATGTCGCAAGCGCCTGCAACCTCCGCCAGCTACGGCAGCAGGGCCAAAGTGAGTATACCGCATGAACACTCCGCAGCTTCCTCCGGTGGAATGGCCCGAAAGCGTCTGGCGGACTGCCATTTCACATGTGCGAGCGGGACGGCGCATGGCTCCCGCACAGTGGCCGGACGATGCGCGGTGCGCCCTGGCTTTGTCCTTCGACTGCGATCATGAAACAGCGGAGCTTGGCTCGGGTGGGCAAGCCGTCGGCAGACTTGGATGGGCCGAATTCGGGCGTCGGGTCGGGGTGCCGCGAATCCTCAACCTGCTTCAACGCTACGATGCCAAGGCCAGCTTCTTCATTCCTGCCGTCGCCGCCCTGATCGATCCGGATGAACCGCGCCGCATCGTCGGCGAAGGGCACGAAGTTGGTGTTCACGGCTGGATACACGAGAACACCTCAACCCTGGATGCGGCTACGGAGAAAGCGATGCTGATGCGCTCGCGCGACACGCTGGAGCAGATCACCGGGCAGCGGCCGACCGGGCATCGCGCGGCCTATTGGGATTTGAGCGAGAACACCATGCGGCTGGTCGCCGAACTGGGCTTTGCCTATGACAGCTCGATGATGGCCGACGATGACTGCTACGAGTTGGTGCTGGACGGGACACCGTCAGGACTGTTGGAGATCCCCGTCGATTGGGTCCGCGATGACGCCGTCTATCTTTCCTTCAACAGGACACCGCCTGCCCGGCCCTACGCTTCACCTGAACAGGTTCGGGACATCTTCATTCGCGAATTCAATGCCGCTTTCGATGATGGCGGACTGTGCCAGTTGGTGATGCACCCCTTCGTGATCGGATACAGATCACGAATCTGGATCCTTGAGGAAGTTCTTCGGCACGCCCGGTCTCGCGGCAAGGTCTGGATCGCCTCCCACGACGCAGTCTCGAAGCACGTCCAGGCCAGTTGCCCGGCTTGATGAAGCGAAGACGCAGCAACCGGCCGGCTTCATCCGGACCTGCAGCTTGTGGCGATCAAGATCAAACCAACCCATGCGTGCGGCTTGCAGATTTCCGCTGATCTGGTCACCGGAACAGACCGATCGAGCTTTCCACAAATGCCGAGAAACGGGATTGACATGCTCCGGATTCTACAAGAGGCTAAGTTGTCGCACAAATGTTCGTTTAGCGCACAAGTGCGAATTCGCCTGCTACGAAGCACGTAATCAGGATGGCAACACTTGGCCCGAAACGGGCATCCAAATGGGAGACGATGTCACATGCTTAGAAGAACTCTGCTCACCAGCATTGCCGGTCTGGCAATTGCCGCTGCAACGGTTTCCACGGTCCAGGCCCGAAGCCTTGATGACATTCTCGCCGACGGCAAGATCCGCATCGGCATCAACCCGAACTTCCCCAACATGAGCGTGCGCAACAGCGACGGTGAGTGGGAAGGCTTCGACATCGAAATCGGCAAGGCCCTTGCCGATGCCATCGGTGTGGAAGTCGAATGGGTCCCGACGGAAACGCCGCAGCGCGTGCCGTTCCTGGTCTCGGATCGCATCGACATGTCGCTCGGCGCCCTGACCCGCAACACGGAGCGTGCCAAGCTGATCGACTACACCGTTCCGCTGCACACCGAGGTTCTTGCGGTGCTCACGACCGAAGACGTCGAGGGCGACAACTACAAGGATTTCGACCGTGAAGGCATGACGCTTGCGAACATGCGAGGCAACTGGACCGTCGACTGGACCGAAGAAAACATGCCGACAGCGAACATCGAGCTTGTCGACAGTCTCGCCGACACCGTGCGGATGGTCGCCCAGGGCCGGGCCGATGCAATCGTCGAGAATATCGATTTCTACATGGCCTTTACCGAGAACTATCCTGACGTGAAGTGGCGCGTTGTCGACGAGCCGATCTTTGTCGCGTACTGCGCAATCGGCGTCAGTCAGGGCAATGACAACCTCACCGAAGTGCTCAATATCGCCCTCTACAACCTGCACTCGGAAGGCACCGTCAACGCGACCTGGGAAAAGTTCTACGGAGCTCCCATGCTGCGCGAAGTAACACCGAACCCGTACTTCTGACGCGCTTCTGACGACCGCACCCGTGGCCCTAGAGCCGCGGGTGCCCCCATGGGCGAAAACGGCAAATGAACTACACTTTCCAATATGGCGTCGTTTGGCAAAACTTCGGCGAACTGCTTGACGGCGCCATCCTCACATTTCAGCTTGGCGCGGTGTCTTTCGCGGGGGGCGCGCTGATCGGTCTGCTTTGTGCCGCGCTGATCGCCTATGGTCCGTTCATCCTCCGCCTTCCGGTCCATATCTACGTTGTGGCCGTGACGAACACACCCGCTCTCATCCAGATCTACTTCCTCTATTACGGCCTGCCCGAATTCGGGATCCGCTGGTCGAGCGAGACCTGTCTGCTGATCGGCCTGATATTGAACGCCGGCGCCTACCTGACCATGATCATGCGCGCGGGCTTCCTGTCTGTTCGGCGGACCGAACTTGAAGCGGGGCAGGTTCTCGGACTGTCGGTGGTTCAACAGGTTCGGTACATTATTGTCCCGCACATCGCCAAGTCCATCTATCCGGCAATGGCCAATTTCTTCATCGTCATACTGGTCATGGGAACCTCGGTCGGCGCACTTATCGGCGTTGACGAGCTCACCGGACAGGCGATCAATCTGTCTTCGGTCAACTACCGCTGGCTCGAATATTTCACGGTGATCGCGCTGATGTATGTGGTGCTGACCTTCATCGCCAGCATCGGGCTGGCCCTGTTCGGCCGCTGGGCATTCCGGGTCAAGGCGAGGATTTTCTGATGGACCGCCTGATCGAACAGATCCCGCGCTTCTTTACCGGAAGCAACATGATGCTGCTGGCCGAAGCCGCCTGGATGACCCTGGCCATTACCCTGGTTGGCTGCCTGATTGGCTTCGGCCTCGCTCTCGTTCTTGTGTATCTGCGCCAGACACCCGGGCTTTGGGCCCTCCCGCTCAGAATTGTCTGCGTGACCTATGTCGAGTTCTTCCGGCGCATCCCGTTCCTCGTCATCGTCTATCTGGTCCTTTTCTTCATCCAGGCGCTGACACCGAACGCATCGCTGTTCTCGATTGCCGTCATTGCCATCTGCCTCTACGCGATAGCCTACACGGCGGACATCATTCGCGGCGGTCTCGAGTCCGTGCCCCAGACTCAGGTCGAGGCCGCACGCGCCATGAACCTTTCGCGATTCCAGACAACCTTCATGATCGTTCTGCCGCAGGCGTGGCCGGTGATCATTCCGCCCTCTATCGCCTTTGCCGTGTCGTTCATCAAGGACACCGCGCTTGTCAGCCAGATCGGCGTGTTCGAGCTGACGTTCCGCGGCAAGGAGCTGAACAACCAGGGCTATTCGGGTGTGCTCGTGTTCGGCACGATTGCGCTTTGCTATTTCATTCTTTCCTTCCCACTCACCCTCTTGGGCCAACATCTGGAGAAAAGGCTTGCTACACCTCGGGGTCAACGAAATTCGCGCAAGGTACGGCACCCTTGAAGTTCTTCGCGGCATCAGCATGTCCGTTGAAAAAGGCGAAATCTCCGCACTCGTGGGGCCGTCAGGGTCAGGCAAATCAACCGTCCTGCGTGCGCTGGTCGGATTGACACCGATCACCGGCGGCAACATCGAGATTGCGGGGGACACCATCGACTATCGCAGCGCAAGTTCGGTCCGGGCGGCGCGAGACAAAATGGCCATCGTGTTTCAGCAGTACAACCTGTTCCAGAACATGACCGTGATGGGAAACGTCACGTTTGCGCCGATCAAGATCAAACGACGTCCGGCCGCCGAGGTCGAGGCTCAAGCGAGAAAACTCCTCGATCTCGTGGGATTGGGGGACAAGCATGCCGCTTATCCCGACCAGTTGTCCGGCGGTCAGCAACAGCGCGTCGCAATCGCGCGGGCGCTCGCGCTGGAGCCGAAAATCCTGCTGCTTGACGAGGTGACGTCAGCGCTCGACCCGGAGCTCGTCACCGAAGTGCTCGACACGATCCGGCGGCTTGCGCAGGAAGGAATGACGATGATCCTCGTCAGCCACGAGATGGCCTTTGTCCGGGAAGTCGCCAACAAAGTTGTGTTCATGGATCGCGGGGAAATCATCGAGAGCGGGACCCCGCAAGAGCTTTTCGACAACCCGAAGACGGACAGGGCCCGGGACTTCTTCAGCAAGATCCTCCGGCACTGAGGCCGGCTGGCTCCATATGCCCGACGCAGTGGGTGCCTTGAACTCAAGCTGGCCGGAACCTCTGCGTTCGGTGACTGAATTTGCACACCTTGCGGATCGGGCCTGTCACCGGCCCTCCGTGAGCCAGGATGGAAGTCCCGGTTTTGCGCGGCCGGTCAAGGCAGCTTCAGCGCAATCTTCCAGACTCCCGAAGCGCATGTTGCGGCCAGTCAGGCCCTTGCCGTAATGAGCGTATTTGCCCGAATTGGTCATGATGACGGCGGCGTCCTTTGGAAAGACCGGTTCGGTTATCGAGCACCAGCAGAGATCCGGAAGGACCTGCACGCCTGCTGCCTGAAGTCTGTCAACGATGCCCCCGGCCTGCATGCCGGCCAGCGTGTTGCGGCCAACGGTCACGATGGTTCTCAGTCCCTCATGACAGTGTCGGCCGTCAAGGAATTCGGCGAACCGCCGAGTTTCGGCAAGCGAAGCGTGCGGACTGCCGATGGCGACGAGATCGATCCTGTCGTCGCCGGCATTGAACTCCCGCCAGAGCTGCCTCAGATCGTCGAGCGTGATCTCTAGCAAGCCGGCATCGGCAGCCAGTGGCAGATCGCCTTCCGGCGTGTGCCCCCCGACATGCACCATCGGCGCAGCCGATGTCGTTCCGAAGGCGGCGCACAGCGCCTTGAGATCATCAGGCGTCGGAGACAGATGCTCAAGTCCGGTAAGGACCGGGATCCCCGCCGGGGACCTGGCTCCGGCCAGCCAGCCCAGCATGGGCCAGAGTGCATCGTCGAAGGCGACGGGCACAGCCACACGGACTTCGCACACCGGTTTGCGGTTCTCGGCAAGATAGACGCCCGTGTTTGGCGCACGCCCGGTTATCGCAACGAACAGATCGAGATAGTCCGGGTGTTTCTGGGTGCGCGCTCCGAGCACTGAATTGGCATAGATCACCGCATTGGATTCCGACCAGCCGATCGCTTCATCTTCCTCGGGCACATCGTCAAGCAGGTAGGGCGCACAGGTGAATGTCGGGCGTGCCCCCATGTTGACATAGGCATCGGCAAGCCGGCTCGCCTTCCCGCCAAATTCGGCCGGGACACCCTGGCCCTGCCAGTTTTCACGGTCCACCGAAATGGCGTTGATGGTGGTGGGAATGACCGTCTTCGCTCCCAGCTCGTCCATCTTCTCGGCAAAATCGAGATTGGCGTCGTGGGCCAGAATGCAGCCATCGATATGAGCCCGCGACACATCTATCAGTTCCTTGGCTCCCTGGGCTGCGGCCATCAGGCAAAGGACTTCCATGGCAAGCTGGCGCGCGGCTCCATCCTTGCCTTCAAGCATGTCCCGGTCCCTCGGGCTGAGTGCGAGCCCCCGGCTTTCCGGGCGCGACAGCTCGATCTGGCGGCCGGAGAAATGCAACGTATAGCCCTTGATCTCCGCTTCCCCGGCCCGGGACAATACCTCGTAGATTTCGGCCGGAAGACGCAGGACCGCGATCGGCCGGTTGAACAGACGGGCCGAAATGATCGCCCCGAGCGTGAGAATGTCCTCCGGCTCACGAAACACAAGCGCAGCGGGTGCCTGTCCGTTGCGCGCCAATTGAAGCAGGACGCCGCTGCCGCTGCAGGATCCGCGCGAGGTCGGCATCAACACGATCCTGCCTGCAAGGCTCGCCCCATGGTCCGGGTGATGGGTGTCGATGATCACCCCGGTGTCGGGATCCACGCCTCCCCAGAAACTCAGCCCTTCGCGGCAGGTCAGCACTCCGCCCCTTGTGTCCTTGTGGACGAGCAGGGTGGCTTCGGTTCCGGCTTTCATCGTCATGACACATCCATTCTTGCCACCCGTCCGCGTTTCTGACCGGCGGCTCACTGTATCCGCATCACCAGGTTGGCTCTATTCCCGTTTCACACGGTTCTGCGATTTTGGGCGAAACAGCGACGGGGTTCCTACGGTTTGATCTGGAATCGCACTTCGGACCGCAGGATGCAAAGGCATTTCGACTCTATCAACACTGTCAGGGACGTGGCGACCACATGACAGGTTGCGGCAGCAGTAAATATCCGTGGCGCTTTGGAGTTTTCCGGAACAAGAGCCGGTCAGAGCGCCATCATCCGAGCCGCCTGAGGCAAATCTGATCGCACTGGATTTGGATACAATGACCCGGAAAATCTGAGGCAGGCTCAGGTTCGAACCGACAGGCTGGCTTCAGACAACCTGGTCCCGAAGATGCTCAAATAGTCGTGCGACCGCTTCTGCACCCGGATCTATGTGACCTTCAAGCTGCTGAGCATTAATATAGGCTGCACGGCCGGCATTTGCCTTGACCATTGTCGAAGTATGGTTGGCGCCGGCGCGTGCGGCCTGTGCCGCCTTTGCGAGGCTTTCGTCCAGTGCATCCAGGGCTGGATGAAGTGCATCCACCATGGTTCGGTCGCCCAGGTTCGCTCCACCGATCTCCTGCATCCTGGTCAGACCAGCCCTTAGTGCCCCGCTCATCGAGAGACCGCTTGATGCGGCGTCGCCGGCGGCGGCGAAAAAGATGGCAAGCAGCACCCCGGATGATCCGCCCATGGTCTGGCTAAGTTCCTGGCCAAGGGCGCGATAAAGTTGGGTGTGATCAGCCAGCGGCAACGTGTCCATGGACCCAATCAGGGCGCGGGCCGCGCCCGCAAGGGTCGAGCCCGTGTCGCCATCTCCGGATTTTGCATCCAGCACATTCAGATCCCGTTCGCAAGCGATCAGGATTTCACAGCACTTGGTCAGAAATGCACCGGTTTCCTTGTGCTCGGACGGTAGCGGTTTGATCGGCGCCAGGCCGTCCGGCAGATTGCGGACCGCCACCGGCGTGATTTCGGAGACTCCCGGCCAGGCCGAAAGCGGGGTCGGCTGCGACAGAGCTTCGAGATCCTCGTCCGTGGCTGGATAAATCGAAACGGAGAAACCACGCATATCCAGCGACGTGACCATAGCGGCAGGGCCGACAATCCATTTCAGTTTTCCGGCAATTTCCGATCTTGCCAGTTCATTGGCCAGAACGGCCATCTCGAGCACGGATGTGCCGCCGAGATTTTTGAGCAACGCCACGTGACTGCCAGTAGCCATATGAGAGGCAAGCTTGGCGCAGACGGCATCCATCGCCTGCCTGGCATCGGTGTACTGAATTTGTTCGACACCGGCTTCGCCATGAATTCCGAGGCCGAGTTCAGCCATGCCCTTGGGGATGCGGGCCTCCTTAGGAGAACCCGGGACAGTGCAGGTATCGAGCGACATGCCGATTGTCTTTGTGCCAGCGATCACCTTTTCGGCGCGCGAAGTGATCTCATCAAGGCTGGCTCCGGCTTCAGCCATCGCGCCGGCGATCTTGTGGACAAAAAGAGTTCCCGCGACGCCGCGTGCCTGAGGCAGATCAGGTAGTGCCACATCGTCATCAACAATGACCATGCTGACATTGAGGCCAAAGGCCTTGGCGCGCTCGGCAGCCAGTCCGAAATTCAGGCGGTCACCGGTGTAATTCTTGACGATGAGAAGGCATCCGGCAGGTCCGGTGACAGCAAGGATGCCGGCCAGAACCGCATCCACGGAAGGTGAGGCAAACACATCGCCGCAGACTGCTGCGGTCAACATCCCCGCGCCGACAAATCCGGCATGGGCTGGCTCGTGGCCCGAACCGCCACCCGAGACAAGCGCCACTTTCGATTTATCCCAATCGTTGCGCACCACGACCCGGATGTGCGGATACCCGTCCAGACGGGCAAATTTGCCGCCTGATGTCGCAATAATGCCATCGACGGCATCGGTAACGATGCTTTCCTTCTGGTTCATAAACTGGGTCATTGAACGGTCCTCCGGATTTAATGTCAGGCAAAGTGTGAGGGCGCCTTTGGTGTGGAACCGAGCGAAGCCGGTCTAGGCGATGCGGTCGCCCTGCGAATCGAAATAGAACGGCTTTTCTGGTCGTATTTTCACCGTGTCACCTTCGCCCAATTGAGTGTGTGCATCCGTCACCGTGATCAGATCGTGGTTTTTGAAATTCAGGTGCAATCGCGTTTGATCGCCCAAATGCTCCACTCGGGTCACCCGGCTGTCTTCGCCTTCGCCTTGCACGATCTGTTCCGGCCTGAGGCCGATCTTGTTGGCACGGCCAGGGGCTCCGCCGAACAGCGAGGCCGGCAGAATGTTAATCCTGGGCTGGCCGAGGCGGCTTGCCGCATAAATGCTGACCGGGTTTTCATAGATCTCCCGCGGACTTCCGAACTGCACCAGCTTGCCCCGGTCAAGAACGCCAACATGGGTCGCCATCGTCATCGCTTCGATCTGGTCATGCGTGACATACAGAAGCGTCGCCCCGGACTTCGACTGAATGCGCTTCAACTCAATGCGCAGGTCGGCACGGAGCTTGGCGTCCAGCGAGCTCAACGGCTCATCCATCAGATAGATGGCGGGCGTTCTGACCAGGGCACGCCCGATCGAAACCCGTTGCATCTCGCCGCCGGACAGGGCGGTCGCCTTGTTGTCGAGCTTGTGGGCAATCTGCAGGACCTCGGCCACTTCGCTGATCTTGCGGGCGATCTCGTCGGCAGGTGTCTTGAGCAGCGGCGACTTCAATGGAAAGGCCAGATTCTCGCGCACGGTGAGATGCGGATAGAGCGAGTACTGCTGGAACACCATGGCCACGTTGCGCTGCGCAGGTGTAAGCCCGGTCATCGACAGGCCGCGGATCGTGATATTGCCGGAGTCCGGATTGTCGAGGCCCGATATCATTCGCAGGGTAGTTGTCTTGCCCGCACCCGTCGGCCCCAGCAGGACGACGAAAGACCCGTCGGGAACGGTCATGCTGACATTGTCGAGCGCCACATCCGCGCCGAAGCGCTTGGTCACATTCTTCAGAACGACTTCAGCCATGCCGCAAGACCTCCTGATTGGCCTGCGACAGCAAGGCTTGCCCCGTCTCGACATTGAACAGCGACACCGTCCGGGCATCGAATTCCAGACCCGGCGTTTCGCCGACCTTTATCGACTGCGCCGCACTCATCCGGGACTTGATGGTTCCGTTCGGGGTGGCGATGGTGACGATCTGGGTGGTACCTAGATATTCGGTGGCAAGCACCTCGCCCCTGTAGAGACCGGAATCGGAAAACCGGACATGTTCCGGCCTGACTCCGAGTGCGAGCTTGCCCCTCGCATCTTCAAGTGTAGGAGGCACCCGGACCTCGGCGCCGCCAATCTGAATGCTGTTCTGGTTGCTCTCGATCTGGCCATCGAATTCAAGGAAGTTCATCGCGGGCGAGCCCAGGAAACCGGCAACGAACATCGTTGAAGGCCAGTCATAGATGTCCTGCGGTCGCCCAAACTGCTCGACGACGCCATGGTTCATCACCACGATCTTGTCACCCATCTGCATGGCTTCGAGCTGGTCGTGGGTCACGTAGACCGTCGTCGCGCCCATTCGGTCATGAAGCGCGCGCAGCTCTTCCGACATGCGCTCGCGGAATTCGGCATCGAGCGCACCCAGCGGCTCGTCCATGAAGAAGGCCTTGGGATCACGCACGATGGCGCGACCCAGCGCCACGCGCTGGCGGTCACCGCCGGACAAGCCGCCTACGGGACGGTTGAGGAAATCGGTGATGCCGACGATTTCGGCGACTTCCGCAACCTTCTTCCTGACCTGCGCTCTAGGCATGCCCTGACTCACAAGCGGATAGGAAATGTTCTTGCCGACATTCATATGCGGGTAGAGCGCGAACATCTGGAATACGAAGGCAATGTCGCGCTGGCAAGCCGAGCCACGGCCAGCGTCTATTTTCCTTGCGGGGAGAAAGAGGCAAAGCCTCTTGGCTTCCCCGACAAACGGGAAAGCGCTGCAAAGCAGCCCAATACTCATTGCGTCAGGGATGGAAGCCAAATGGCCGAGACATCAGGCTCGGTTCACGACAGCCCGCCCGGACGGCCAAACAGAACCAGCCATCAAAGCGGCCAATTAGCGCTTAAGCTCTTATGCATTTGTGTGTGTACGACCTTGGAGTGAGGCTACCAGCAGATCAACCAGTGCAGAACGTTGCTCCAGGCTCAGCTTATCGAGATTGCGTTGCCGCCAACGCACCGCTGGAAGATCAGCTACGTGTGGGATCTTCAATAGCTCCCAATTCGGTTCGCCGCGTTCAAAACCGACTAAGAATTCACGATGGCGATCCGGCATTTCGCCGATCAACTTCGCAATCAATTCATTTTGGGTTTCGATCAGCTCTTCTATTGGCACATCCTTTTCCGTCATTCCTTCAAAGCCATTGCGGTATTCGTTGGCCAGGTCTTTAACGCGGCCGGAAAGCACCTCGCCCATGGGTCGGTTGTGGCTCAGCAGATAGACGACAAAAGCCTCGCGCAACTCATCGGTCAGTCCCTTATCGGCAAGCAGGTCTCGGACGTCGAAGAGATCGCGCGGATGCTGACGATCCAACGCTGCCACCAGCTTGCCGGCATAAAGGTCTGCGAAAGACACAACGCTTGTTTCCGCGTAACCGAAGGCTTCTTCTACTGCTTCAGTGACCGGAATTATGGATGGCTCATGGACTACGCCGCGCAGCACTGGCGAGACTTCAATTTTCACCTGCGTCCCATCTGCAATGATCAGAAGCCGCAGAATTGTTCCCTCGCTGACATTCTCTGAAACCCGAGCACCGGGCAATTCCTCCAACGCCGCAGCTTCGATCCGTTTCATGGCTGCGTCAATTTCGGCCAGGGCTTTCGGCCTGTCATGCATTGGCAGATACATGAGGTCTATATCCACCGAAAGACGCGGCAGGTTCCGAACGAACAGATTGATGGCTGTGCCACCTTTCAGCGCAAAGCAGCTTTCGCGCGCCACGATGGGCAGAAGGCGCATGAGGAGCCGGACCTGACTTTGGTATTGATCACGAAACGGCATCGAGGTCCTCCGGCACGGTTATCAAGTAGACCCGATCAAGCTTCCCTCCGGAAACAAGCATGCGTTTGCCCTTCCCGAGATCGATTGCCTCCTTGTCCAAGCGCTTGAGCCACGCATGACGATGGCGATCCGCAAAGAAAAAGAACAGGCGCTTCACTTTCACGCTGTCGCAATCGACGAGCAGTTTTTGCAGCCGCCTTGGACTGAAATTTGCCGCGCTTTGCATGATCATATCGGCCTGATGAAAACTTTCATGGCTCGGCAATTCATCGAGCATTTCGAGATAGGCGCGTTCTGGCTGGGAAAGCGTTAGGGGCCAATCCCATTGACCCCACGTGATCGTGGACAGACCAGCGCCCTGAAAACGGGTCAGATCGCGTCCGCTTCCATCCGCCATATTCCAGGCAAGACTGCTCAGTCCGAATGTTATGGGATCGTTCCGGAATAGCGTTGCGCTGTTGTGATAGACAAAGCGCTGGGGGAGGTTCAACTTTTTCAGCCATGCAGGGGGTTTCTTTGGCCCGTAGAGGTGAACGCTCTTGGTCTCGTGCGAAAGGTAATGAGCGAATCCCTGTAGTTCCAGCGCTGTTCGCCCGCCGACGATAAGCGGCGTTCTCAGTAGCAAGGTCTGGAGCGATATTACGACTTGTTGCCAGCTTAGACTGCCGCGTGGTCGTTTGTAGACGCTGCGAACGGGTTGCTCCAGCCATCCGTTTTTGACGTAGTAAGCGCGCAGATTGCTGGCTATGCCGCGCTCTTCCAGCCAAGCGGCATCAACGACCAGCCCTTCAGGCAGGTCCTTTTCAAGTCGGTTTAGCAATGAAGAATTATGCTCAGCCATGCTGAGTATATTACACGATTTTCAAACCAAACTCAAGTTTGAGAATTTCACGATAAACTCAACTCCACTGAGTAAATATGGAGGAAACTAAACCGCGCCCTCACGCCGAAATTGCTCGACCCGATCCCCCCTTCTTCAATGGGGAGCCCGCTGACTAAACCTTAATGAAGCCTACCCAAACCGACCAGAAGCAACTATCGCTACTTTATCTTTTGCTGGCGCTCTGTGACTGCAGATAACCATTTTTCCAACGCTTCTGTTTCCGAGGTAATGTCGTCAGGAGTTGGAGCAACAGGATTCATTGCATCAGACGTTTTATGAAGCATTTCCGAGCACTGCCCATAGTGCTTTCTCATCGTTTCTGCATCTTGTTGCTGGATAGCAGAAAGCTTCGCAAATCCCTTTGTATCGACTTTGCTAGAGAAAGTGCGCAATACCGGAGAAACTGCATCCTCTACAGCCGTTTCCCAGGTTTGACGCAAGCTATCGATCAGACCGCGGGCAGTGATAAGCCAAGTTGTTCCATCCGGGTCTTGTTCATACTGGATACGCGTATTGCCAAGGTGGGTGCGAATTGCTTTAAGGCGCATTGCAGCGTCCTGGGCTTTTTCCGGCGGTTCGTTTCGACAGTGACCGGGAGTTTTCTGCCGCTTTTGAATATGGCGCAATGCGACCTCCGTCTTCTGAGTCGGATCATCGACCTGGGCGCAGGCATTGCGGAGGAGAAACAAGAACGGAAGGTCGTGTGTGAATACGATCACCTGGCGACTGCGCCCCTCTTCTGCGAGACGTTTTGCTATGGCTTCGCGGTGCAGATGATCGAGAGACGAAACTGGATCGTCGAAAATAATACCGGAATGGCTGTTGTTGGTGGCAAGCTCGGCCATGAAGCCCGCCAACGCAACGCAGCGATACTCTCCTTCACTCAACACATCGCCCGCATTACGCGAGGCACTCTGAATCAAGCTGATTTTGAACCGCGAAACACCGAGCTTTGAGCCTGTGACCTGAGACCCGAGTTCCCTCCAGTTTTCGGGAGAGTCTTGGGTTTCTAATCTGGCCTCATGCGGCCTGTTTTTCCATAGCCATCTTCATTGCGAACTCGTTGGGAGTGATATTGCCCAG
>Ga0160421_1000062_pt1 | contig 90921 bp, 79 predicted proteins | sample TAMARWmetagpilot_FD_108195 | JGI IMG/M metagenome (GOLD analysis project Ga0160421, IMG submission 108195) | Phycosphere-associated microbial communities from TAMU algal ponds, Corpus Christi, Texas, USA - TAMU ARW-7 10/27 metagenome pilot | ecosystem: Engineered > Artificial ecosystem >... | reverse complement strand
ATGAGTATGTTACGTCAAAGTACCCAATATAAGGGGTAAATACCTTTAGCCTATCATTAAAATCTTTGAGCATCTTTTTCGAAAGATTATTTATGTAAACAATGTAAAATTGTGAATGATGTTTGTATTGAATTTCTCTAACAGGATTTAACTCACTAAAAAAAATGTCGTGAAGATGTTGCTTAATTTTATTATTACCTAAATAGTCTCCACATAGAACACTATGATTGCTACTTCGGTTAAACAAGGGTAAAACGTTCTTGAAAACTTCATATCCATACCAAGATGATTTGATTTTCTTTGTATCAAAAACAAGTGCTATTTCTTTGCGGTTAACCTGAGGCGATAAAGCTCCTCTTAAATCTTGGTAGATTATTCCTTTATTTTTGAGTGTTTCAACTAAGTAATTAAAAGCTTTGCTTATTTCATTTTTAACTTGATTACTATTCAACTGAAAATAATCTTTCCCAACATCAAGAATTACATTTTCTCTAGAGTTAAGTGTGTGAATTGAAATCTCATTCATATTTAACTGAAAAAACTACTTAGCCTTTTTATTTGGGTCTTGATGTGTATTGAACACTGAATAAACGAAAATTTCCGTATCGGTATGTTCATAGATAATCACATAAGGAAAGCGTTTAAGAGCTAATTCTCTATATACAGGTTTACGCTTTATAGCAAACAATGCATTGGCTTGTTTTAAGGTATTGAAATAACCATCCAAATAGTTGTAGAATTCTTTTCCCAGACGAGGCTGTTTAGACTCATACCAATCAATGGCTTCTTCTATTTCAACCTGTGCTTCTGGTTCAATGGTAAGTTTAGAAGCCATACTTCTTTTTCAGTCTGCTTTTAACTTCATCCCAACTTTGTCCTTTAGTTTGTCCTGCTAATCTTTTAGCACGACGTTCTTCAACAATTTTATAATGATCTTCAGAAACTAATGAGTCAGACTCAACAGAAGTAATAGAATCGAAAATGCCGTCCAAAGCCAAGAGCTTTGAGTCATCTTGGATGAACAAATTAAATTGCTCTATTAATTTTTCTCTCAGTTCAAGTGCTCCCATGATACTTCTATTATAACTTAAATATATACTATATGTATATCCAAATATACACTATAAGTACAATTTTTAGGCCAAAATGGTATTAAAATACAATACTTATACACTAAAAATATAATATAATAATGGTATTTAACTAAGGAAAATCCTTAGAAAATCTAAGTAAAAAGATTAGGTCTTCTCACAACAAAAAAGTAGTTTTGAGATACGTCTATGGGTTGCCTAAAACTAAATACCGAATCACACTTATCTTTAAGATTGAAACATCGTGAAAAAGGTCAAAAACCTTCAAAAATCAGGGGTAGGTACTATCCCTTTGGACTAACCCACAAAAGCTACAACAATGTAGTAAGTACTAACTACAATAGCGTTGCATCGAAGTATGAATACAATGGGAAAGAGCTTAATGTCTTTATCTTGGTCAAATGAAGAAATTATGTTATTTGCTTGTTATACCATTTCTTGTCATCACTTGTGACGATAAGCCAATGTATCCTATTAGGACCTATGAAGCTACCATCTTTAGGCTCAAGGCAGAGAACGATTCACTGAGGGAACAATTGGAAAAATGTGACAACTGGGTCGACCTCTTGGAATCGCAAGACACTATCAAGGGAGAATAGAACCTGCATATTTATCCAAGTTATGTCCATGGATAAATGATTTGATATCAATTATTTTATTGGTATTGGCATCGTAGTGGACCTCAACAAAGAACATGTCTATTGCATAGAGCAAAACTCTTTTTTCCTCATCAATTACCGTATCTATATGTTTACCTAGATCCCAAACGGTCTGGTATTTCTGATCTTCTTCCAGTAAGTTAAACTGATATATGGTCATTGGCTTTTTTATAACAATTTTCTTTCCAAATCTTCTTTCCATTTTAAAAATCCATCGATGGAATCATTGTAATCATGGAAAATCCTACTGAACTTATCTTCTGTTTTGCTGATATACTCCAACTTACCTTCGACCTTTATCATCCTGATTATTTCATTTATTTTATTCAAGTAGTCCTTTAAAACGTTAATATCCTTATCTATGTGCCAAATATAAGTGGCTTCTTCTGTATTCAACGTTTCCCATAGAAAATGGTATTGGTTGTCTCCCTCAACCAGAAAAATAAACGATAGCGGTCTGTGCAATATCCTGAGTCTCATCAGCTCATGCGAATGCTTACTGGACAAGTACCTTAGATTTTTGTAATGCTTAGAGTTAGATATCTTGACCATATCTCTGACCAGTTCTTCATCGTTCGCATAAAAGGCTTTCAGCTTAAAATCATCATCGAAAAATGTTTCGAAGTATTCCTCTGCCGTAAGCAGGTCACATTCGTTTTCGGTTTTTGTCCTTTTCTTGACGGTCGATTTCACAAAATTTAGTTTGACCTCTTCGATAAGCTGTTTATTGATCCTTTTGATTTCAGGTGAATCGGCAGATACCGAGACCACTTCATCATGTTCGATATAAACCCTTACCGTAATTTTGACTTTTTTGGTCTTGAGAAAATTTCCGAAATAGTTCTTCACGGGATCGTACTTCTCCTCTATATCCTCATTTTCAATTGTAAAATATATACTCTTCGGATACTCATTAAATTTTTGTTCAAAGGATACGAATCCGTCCTTAAAATCGAGGTTCTTGATAGGGAAGTCAAAGGATCTGTTAATCTGATATTTTAATGGCTCCCTGATAGTTTCTTCTTTAAAGGGGAAGTTTTGTCCTTGAGCGGGTTTAGGTTTGATAGGTCTTGAAGTAAAACCTTTCCCTTTTTTTGAAAAAGTCCGAATAAGTCCAAATGTGTCTATATTGTCAAATGAAATACTTTGGATTCTATTTAGGTTTTCAGCTAATTGTTTTTGGTGGTGATCAAACTCTGATTTCCCTTGGTGATATGAAATGACCTCACAAGAAATTCGGTTCTCATGCTCAAAAGTTTTTTTGACCCTGATAATCCAATATGCATGTGACTGAAAATTGCTGATGCGATCAGGCAAGCCAGAATTTTCAATATGGACCAATCTATCTTCTGTTAAATAAGCTTTAGAGTTTTTAAATAATATTTTTAATTCTAACCCTTCCAATTCTAACCTTTTTTAAACTAATAGAAAGTGCTAGATAAAGAATATGATAGACTATACTTTGTCAAACTAAATACTGAGACCCTGTGCATCTAATAAATCAATGATTGCATTCTCATTACACAAACCATAATCAATATCTATGAAATAAAACTTATCTAATTCTTGAAATAATTTCATTTAACACTTTAGGATGAAACTCTTCATAAACCGTGTTTGATCTAACATTATTCTTTTCTTGAGGTCTAGGCATTACAAATCTATCTGTAGAAAGCCATTTAACATTTCGACCTGTAGTAACAAGTCCATTTTTACGAATAAGATTATGGTCAGTAATAATCCCAATCGCTTTTACTGTAATATCATTTCCTCCAAAGGCTGACTTAATGTAAACTATATCTCCAACTTTTAAAGAAGTGAAATACTCTTTTAATTCAGGTGCGTCTACATCATCCCAGCCAACCCCTACAAGATTTTTTTGTATAAAATCATTGCTTATATCGCGGTCATAGTATGCACCAACTCCAAAAACTGCCATTTATTAATTTTTATTTAAATATTCTAGAATTAATCTTTTAATGGTTATTTCATACCTTTCCCTTGCATCTTTATAATTGTTACTCTCAATTAGCCGAAGACATGGTCTTATGTCCTGTTCCCATAATTGTTTGTAAATATCCTTGCTTTCAGGCAAAATATCAATATTTGCTACTATTCTAGGGGCAACTCTATAATATTCTTGGATTAATTTTTCTCCATGCTCTTGATTTTTCAACCAATTATCACGAAAATTCCTAAAAGAATTTAGCTCGTGACAATCATCATCTTTTCCGATTGAGTAAAGTGTTGCTGTCGTGACAAAGCACCCCCTCTTATTGCCAGAACTTCCAGAGCTACCTGAATTTTGAGTGTAAATCCAAACTCTACCCTATTATTCTAAAATTGTTTTAGATTTATAAAACATTGATTATAAAGAGTTAACTACTTAAGGGATAGTGAGATAAATATAACAAAAAAACCATAACTATGTTATGGGTTTAAGATTAAATTATTTCAACCTAATCTCTCTGGCTTTTCAAAACCTATCCATCTGTGGTCTTCATCATGGCTCCTATTTGCAAGTTCCAATCTAGTGAACCTTTCCAAGGGTACGTTATGCTTAATGATGAACCTTAACAGTTCGCGGTCCATTATGGTAAAGGCACCCGATATCTCTTCCCAGTGACTTAGGGTCTGTTCCTGCATACCAGTTCACAGAGTTAAATAAAGTATGGAATTCATATGCGGCGGTTCGAATATTCGATCTGGCGAAAGACATCTTCAAGACGATATAAAAAGCTTATAAAAGGTTATCGAAAATTTACTTCCGATTAACTAATATTTTTTAGATGTTTTTCAGTTTGAATCATAAAAATGTATATTTAACAACTACCCTTAATTAATTTCATTAAATACGGTTTTCCGTATATAATAATCATATTGATTTTATTATTTAAGTTTTCATAAAACAAAGCCTATGGAAGATGGTGGATATTATGCAATAAAAGGATTCGAATTCCAAATAGACAAAACTATTCTTTTATTGCTAGAGTCTTCAGATGGGGATAATTACGTAAATATTGAACAAATACAGGACATAGATAGTTCAGACTTTGTAATGCAGGTGAAATACAAGGAAACTCAGAAATTCACCCCATCGAAGGTGAAGGTTCCGATTATTCAATTGTTGAATGAGTATGTTTCTTATCCTAAAAAAACACATTACCTATACTGTTATTTTAATGACTTGAATGGTTACGAGCACATAGTGAATGAAGACAAAATGATCTCTGTTGAGGGGCTGGATCGCATTTTGGGCAATAAAAAGGATAGTTTCTCCGAGAGCGACAAAGCTGACTTTGTCAAAAATTTTCGTTTGGTCTTTTCTCCAGATTTTCAAGAACAGTTCATGAAAGTAATTTCAATTTTAAAAAGCCTGTCCTTTGTAGGCAATTCAGACGATGAAGCTATATTTTATTATGCCAATATTGCAACTTTCTTAAGAAAATTGGTTGTAGAATCCTCGAGGACATCTGATAGGAAATGTACCAAAAATCAATTGTTGGACTACCTAAAAAGTGGTCAAAAACTTGTATTTAATACTTCCTTTAAGGAATACAAAGGAGAGGCTGAATATCTTAAGTTTATCAAACAGAACGTACCAAAACCGGCGCGGGATAGGGACAATTTTATCTTCATTGGTAAACTAAAGGTGGATCCGACGGTTTCATTGGGAAAAATGATCATTGACATATTGGATAAATATTACACGAGAGCCCGCAGAGATATCAAGCCTATTACATTTATACTAGAGGATGAATCCGTGTTGCCAGTGAAAGAAGCTCTACTTTTAGCTGACCTCAATTTCAATGATGGTTATGAATCTATAATCTTTAACAAGTCTTTATTTAGTCAAAGACCAATAAAAAATGTGAGGGCTCTTCCCAATAGAAGATCTAGTGAAAGTCTTTCCAAGATTTCATTCAAAGTAAGGTTATTGTCACTTTCCACATTCAAATCCATTGAAGAGCATTCCTTGATACCGCAAATGATCTATTCATTTGATGGGGCCGAAAATGATGAGTTTCCATCCGCATCGTTTATCAGAATCAACGGTCTAACCACTAAGCAAATCATTAATGCATTGCAACTAAATTATTAAAAATATGAATTCAGAAAATTTTAAAATCATTGGTGTAACAAGGGATATAGTTACTATAGAAATATTGGATTCCTCTCAATTCGACGGACAATTCAATATAGGTAGCTATATTAAGATCCCTTATGCGGACACAAGTGACAATTACATTATTGGTATCATCAAAAATTATAAGATAAAAAACCTTGAATCCGATGATCCAGAAGCCGAAGAGCAGGGAAACAGATTTATGATAGAGGTAGAACTGATTGGTTCTTATATAAAAAACAATGATAAGTATGTGTTTGAACGAGGCGCACACGGAATACCCTTACCACCAAATAATGGGATAGAGATAGTAAGTGAAACTGATTTCAAGAATATCTTCTCTTGTAAGTTGGAAGCTGAAGAAAGTTTCTCTTTTTCAAAACTTGCACAAGCACAGAATATGGATGTTCCCGTAAACGGCAATAAGTTTTTTAATAAGCACTTTGCAATTGTGGGCTCTACCGGTACCGGGAAATCCCATACAGTTGCAACCGTGATACAACAGGCACTGAAAGAGAAAATTGACGGTTACAGTGGGCTGAACAATTCCCATATTGTAATTTTTGACATACATGGTGAATATACCGAAGCGTTCCCTGATGCTAATATAATTGATTCAAGTAACGTTAAAATACCTTATTGGCTGTTTGACAGTGATGAATTAAGTGACCTGTTCATTGAGAGCAGTGAAACCAATTCCCACAATCAAATATCACAGTTCCGATACGCAGTAACGGAAAACAAAAAAAAGGAGAACTCAGGTCTTCCACAAGACAAAATTTATTACGATTCACCTTTAAAGTTCAAAATAAAAGAGGTCTTACAATACATAAAAAATCTCAATAATGAGGTTATTGGGAAACTTGAAGGTGAGGGGTATCCAAAGGATAGTGATGGCAAATTGATCAGAAATAGGCTTGATCGTTATTTTAGTGAGGATATTTCCTTTTGTGAGACCTCTACGGCTGCAGCAAAAAGGGCTTCTTCAGGGCCGTTCAAAGGGGATTTCGAGAGATTCATTTTAAGGCTGGAAACCACAATCAACAACCCTAGGCTAAAATTTTTGTTTGAAGATGTAGACGACATTTTGCTAGAAGATATCCTAAAGGAATTTATCGGGTATTCAGAAAAGAAGTCCAATGTTACAGTATTTGATCTGTCTGGTATCCCGTTTGAAGTACTCAGTATAACGGTATCATTGATTTCAAGAATACTGTTTGAATACGGATATTATTACAAAAAACTGCTGGAGAAGGGTGTTGATTCTGAAACACCTTTGCTCTTGGTTTATGAAGAAGCACACAAATATGTTCCCAAGAGTGATCTAGTCAGATATAGAGCATCAAAGAATGCCATCGAAAGGATTGCTAAAGAAGGCAGAAAGTATGGCGTGACGTTGGGTATTGTAAGTCAACGCCCGTCTGAAATCTCCGAAACAATTTTTTCCCAGTGTAACAATTTTATTTCGATGAGGTTAACAAATCCCGAAGACCAAAACTATGTTAAGAAACTCTTACCAGATTCTTTGACCGACCTAACAAACTACCTTCCCACCCTCCAGTCAGGTGAAGCATTGGTTATAGGCGAATCGATAGTTTTACCTTCTTTGGTTAAGATAAACTTTCCTGATAATGAACCTAAATCAACCGATATAAAATACTTGGATATCTGGAAGCAAAAATGGAAAGACAACGTGGAATTTAAAAAGATTATTGATGAGTGGAGAAAGTGATACCCTAAGTCTATTATTTAAAATAATCGCGATAGCCGCCTCGTCTTTTTTGGCTTCCTATATGACCTATCTCTTTGCTATAAAAGGTAAAATCAAAGAGATAGATATAGAGAAGGAAAAACATTTGAACATTGCTCTTTCTAATCTTTTATTGATATGGCAAGATCTCAACGCTCTTAAAAGGCTCTTTTTTGTTATTGAGGATAAATCCGATGACCTCATATTTTCAAAAAAATTTTTATCAGTAGTTATACTAAGTAAAAAATTATTAAGCGAAGATAAATTTGAAGAACTAAAGACCTCTATTGAAGAGCTAAAAAAATATGACGCCCTTACTTATTTTCGCTTTGAAAACATAGGTGATAATCTAAAAGAAGTTAAATCAAGATTTATACTTCCATTTCTCGAAATGGACGATATTGAAAACATTATTAGTGGAATTGGTAAAGGTACAGGCAAGCTTTTTGATAATTATTTGAAAGATTATGAGGAGTATATATTCAGTGTAGCTAAGTCCATCAATAAAAAAATAAAAAATAAAATTTCAGATCTACTTCAAGATTTAAAAAATGATGATCCTGTAAGTGTCGTGAATGAATTAAATATTAATTATTATCAATTGATGTTGTCATTGTTATATGATGAAAGTGACAAACCATCTTATGAAGAGTTTTTAGAAATAGTCAAAACAGAAGAATACAAAAACATGATTGAACTGCATATGGTCGCATTTGAGAATAATGGCATAGCAAGTATTTTGGAAATTGTTTCAGAGAAACCTGATATTTCAATAGAAGAAGCAATTAGAAAGTATAATGAAAAGTTAGCTAAATAATTTAAATTTCCATTCTTTATTCAAAACTTTTTAATAAACAACATTAAGAATAAACTCTGTTTCCGATAGTAATTTGTAGAACCTTACGACTATTGGTCTATACTCAAGAAATATCTTGTCTTCCTGGTGTTTTTTGAAAATATAATCTGTTTTGAGGCTTGGATAATATCACTTAGAACAATCTTTCTAGACGACGGATCGTCCTCATAACAGTAATCCAAAATAGCATTGAGGGATTCTCTATCTGTTCAAAATCATCACCTGAACTTTAGTCCCCAGTTTCAATCTGACCTTCAGCAACATCTATGGCTATTTTATATTCCTATCGTGTCATCGGTGTTCCATCTGGATGATATGCTATTATCTCATTCCCATAATAACACTCATACCGTAAATCTACTGTTTGCAGAAAACGATAATCAATAGTTCTAATAGATTCTATCCGTTTTTCTTAATTCTACTGTACTCATGATATGGATATTGACCTCATGTATAATGCGAGATTATGTTTTAACCTATAGCTACCATTAAAATATAAAAGTTAACTTATAAAGCCACTTTACATTTGTGTAAGGTAGCTTTACAGTTTTTTTATTATTAGTAAGGTTAAATTTATTTTAGATAAATTATGTTTTAAATTTTGACAAAACAAGCTTTTATCTTTTCTGAAAGCTTTAGTTCGGGGGGATTGGGGCTTTTTATTGTAACAATATCAATGTCCTTTTATTAAAAAAAACTAGTAGAAACATTGTATAATGGGATACGGAAAAAATCTCAGTAGCTACAAGTACAATTTTGAGGCACCTTTAAGAACTATGTCACAGTACATATAAAAACAATGGTTTTTATTGCTTTCTCAAAAGATTAGTACAAAACAAAATAACATAGATTATGAAAATAGTAATAGCAATTTTATGTGCAACCTTTTTACTGGTTATGGTGGCTTTTTGGATAATGCCTACAAAAAAAATGAAAGCTGTTAGCAAGGAATTGAAATCATTATTACAAGTCCTCCCTATAAGTGAAATGATCAGATCGTTTAACACTGACAAAGAAGAAAATGACCCATAATAAAACTAGGTGAATTCCTTAGAAATTCTATAAAAAACCACAGGGCATAACTTAGCAAAAGAGTATCTCTATCCTATTAACGAAAGTTCTTTGGAATAGGTAGTTGAGAAGTTGGTTTCTGCTGAAAAAAGTGTAAACACTCCTAAAAATTACGAGTAGCTGTTACCCCTCTTTTTTTGCATAACACATATTATCTATTGATTTCATTAGTATCTAAAAATTGAGCGATCACTTTCTTTGACTTATCTGAGACTTTAATTTTCAATTCTATACGTTTTATAGTGTTCCTACTTACTCCAATTAAGTTTCCACATTCTTTAGCTGAAAGTTGATTTTCTATTCGATATAGAAGAAGTCTATTGGCTAAACTCTCTTTACCGTCATCCCAAAAATTATAACCTAAAAATTCATTAAGAACTTTGCGTTCTTTAACGTTAGGAGTAGAATAATTACACTCGAAACGACGATAGTTTTGAGGTAATTTACCAAAATACTGAGCTGTTTGTATCTGTGTCCATCTTCTTTTTAGCCGTTCTCGTTTTAGTGCTGCACCTAAACTTATATCATCCTCATTTGGGTAGCCATTTATAGGTTTGGGGGCTGTTAAGCTAACATTCCAAATGGGCGTTACAACCAGTTGGTTGTTTGGCGCATGGACTAAATCAAATTTATCCTAAGGTTCATAAAAAATACGTTGCTGAGGTAGAAAATAATGGAGGATTTTACACCGATTTTTGGAGTACAGATGCATTTGATAGAAAAAATTTTCTTAAACGAAATCGTATTATAGCTGGACTTAGTGAAGCCACGATAGTTATTGAATCTGCCGAAAAAGGTGGTAGTCTAGTTACAGCAGATATAGCTAACTCTTATGACAGAGAGGTTTTTGCTGTGCCTGGAAGAATAACAGACAGCCAAAGCATAGGTTGCAATAATCTTATAAAATTTCAAAAGGCACATTTATTATCTAATCCATTAGATGTTCCTTACATATTGAACTGGCAATTAGAAGACGAGAAAAAACCTGCTGTGCAAAAGCAACTTTTTGTTGAGTTAAATGATGACGAAAAAGTAATATATAACTATCTAAAAGAAAACGGTAAAGAGATCCTCGATGTTATTGCCTTAGGGTGTAACATTCCTACTTATAAATTAGCAGGAATATTACTCAATATGGAATTAAAAGGTGTGATAAGGCCTTTACCTGGAAAGCAGTTTGAGATTATTTAATATCCCGCCTTTTCTCTTACGCGTTGAAGTACATCATCAGCAACTAATTTGGCTTTAGCAGCACCTTTAGCCAATATAGCATCGAGTTCGTTTAGATTACTCATGTAGTAATTGTAACGCTCTCTTGGTTCAGCAAAACGTTCTAAAATAAGTTCATATAGTGCTTGCTTGGCATGACCATAACCATAATTACCACCTTCATAATTAGCTTTCATTTCTTCAATTTTCGTTTCAGAAGCTAATAGGCTATAGATAGCAAAACAATTACAGGTTTTCCAATCTTTTGGCTCTTCTAGAGGTGTACTGTCGGTTTGTATAGACATTACTTTTTTGCGCAGTTGTTTTTCTGGTAAAAAGATATTGATAAAGTTATCTCGGCTTTTGCTCATTTTTTCACCATCTGTACCAGGAATAAGCATTGTACTTTCTTGAAGTTTTTCTTCTGGTAAAACAAATACCTCACCCATTTTAGCATGAAAACGAGAAGCGACATCTCTAGTAAATTCTATGTGTTGAACTTGGTCTTTACCAACAGGAATAATTTCTGCGTCATACAACAAAATATCTGCAGCCATAAGCATTGGATACATAAACAGACCAGAATTAACATCGTCTAATCGATCTGCTTTGTCCTTAAAGCCATGTGCTAGTTTCATACGTTGATAAGGAAAAAAACAATTGAGATACCAGGCCAACTCAGTTACTTGCGGGATATCACTTTGTCTATAAAACACAGATTTTTCTACATCTAATCCTAATGCCAACCATGTAGCAGCTACAGAGTAAGTATTGTGCCTTAATTCTTCTGCATTTTTAATCTGTGTTAAGGTATGTAGGTTAGCGATAAATAAATATGATTCATTGTCGCTTTTTTCTGATAATTCTATAGCAGGTAAAATTGCGCCTAAAATATTTCCTAAATGTGGTGTTCCTGTACTTTGTATGCCTGTTAATATTCTTGCCATAACAATGCCTGCGAAAGCAGGTGTCTTATTAAAATTAAACTCTATTGAAAACTCGTCAATTCAAAAGAAAAAGCTCAAAATATTATGAGATTTCTCGACTAAGCTCGAAATGACAGCGTAAAATAATTTAAGCTACAAAGATAATTTTTTTAACAAAACTATTTCGCTAGTTTTGGTGCCATGGCAATAGTTAAATATCCGTTTTGGGTTTTGTACCGCATTTGGTTCTATGTTTTAGTAGCGTTACCAATTATCGTACTATTTCCTATTCTTTTAATTTCAATATCTAGAGAGAAATGGTATCCATCCTTCTTTAAATTAGCACGCTTTTGGGCTAAATTCATTCTTGTTGGTATGGGTTTTAACTACAAGGTTATAAAAGAAGAAGTTCCTAACCCAAAGAAAAGCTATATGTTTATTGCCAACCATACATCAATGACAGATATTATGTTAATGTTGGTTGCTGTGAAAAACCCTTTTGTGTTTGTAGGAAAAAAGGAATTGGCTAACATTCCATTATTTGGATTCTTCTATAAGCGCACCTGTATTTTGGTAGATAGGAGTAGTGCTAAAAGTAGACAAGCGGTTTTCTTAAGGGCTCAAAGAAGATTGAAACAAGGCTTGAGTATCTGTATCTTTCCCGAAGGCGGAGTTCCAGAAGAACACATTGTATTAGACGATTTTAAGGATGGCGCATTCCGCTTAGCAATAAACCATAAGATTCCTGTAGTGCCGATAACGTTTTATGATAACAAAAAACGATTTTCTTACACATTTTTTAGTGGAGGTCCTGGGCGAATGAGAGCTAAAATTCATCAGTTTCTTCAAACAGAACATTTAAAAATAGAAGATACAAAAGCATTAAATCAAGAAGCAAAAGCAATTATTTTAACTGAGCTAAATAAAAATTTGCCAAAAGTTGAATAAACCCTAATTATGCAATAGAAAATCTATTCCGTATTGAAATCACTTCAAAATCAAACGTTTTACTGTATTTTTCAATTTAACCATAGCGATAATACTTAAATTAAGAAAATACTTGATTTTATTGTGCTTTCAACCCTCATTACGAAGTTCTATTACATAATTAGGGATAAAGAAAAGCCACTCTAACCAGGAGTAGCTTTTGTCATCATTGCATTCATCATTGCTTTGTTTGTTTGCAATAACCTAACCTAAAATTTAAACCTAAAACTTATAACTCAATCCTGTATATAAACCAATAAAGAATGGTCTATAGTTACCTGATGTGTTATTAAATGTGTTTATTTGATACTTGAACTGAGGTTCAAGACTAAAATTCCATTGTTTAGATAAACTATAATCAAGCCCTAAACCAAAATTGGCACTAAAACTTGTAGAGTTCATATTATTAGCTTCGCCTATTAACGTAGAACTACCGTCTACATCTGCGTAGATTTCATTCTGATTTAAGAAGAATGTACTAAAACCACCAATAACGTTGAGACCGAACTTTTTGTCTAGTAAACGATATTCTAACTCTAAAGGGACTTCAATAAATCCGAAACGTTGGTCAATATTTCCAGATGACCTTGAGTTAAAAATTTCGGGAGTGGTATTTCTATCAAACATATCGGTACTCATTAACGAAATATTTTCAAACCCAGCTCTTGGGTTAATATTACCCATAACTGATACTTCTGCATTTCTTGAGGCAGTTTCACTACCGCTTAACGCGAATACATTAGAGGTGCTTTGACTAAGATTAACTCTGTTAATACCAGCTCTAACCTTTAATTTATTAGAAATAGCATAAGAGCCAGTTATACCATAGCTCATGTTAATATCACCACGCTTAGAATTACCATTAAATTGTTGATCTATCGATGAACCTTGTCCAAGGGAACTGTAATAAACAGGCGCAACATTCGGTGCAATGCTCCACCTGTTTTGTTCATCTTCTTTTTCTTTTTCATCAATATTTTCTTCATTATTGCTATTGTCAGCAATAGCATCTAGAATAGATTCTTTTTGGTTATCCTCTTTTAATATGGAGGTGTCTTTTTCTAGCCCTTTGTTATTTTGAGTGTCTGAATCGTTTTCACTGCCATTAGGTGATGTCTTGTCTGTTACTGCTGAGTCTTTATCATCAATAGTATTCTTGATAACAGAATTTATTTCAGAATCGTTAATGATTTGCTCTTCTATTTTATTTTCAGAACGTTCATTGCTTGAAGCGACTCTACTGTTATTGTCTTTGTTATTCAATTCTGTTAAACTCTTATGCGAGTTAGAAGCTGCTTTAGTTTTATTTTCAGTTGAATTTGCAACACCCTTCGACTTATTTGTTTTAGAAGATGTTAATCCTTTTGTATTGTTTTGTTCTGTTGTGGATTTTTCATTTCCGTTAGTATTATTTGATTCATTCTCGTTAGAATCTGCAACATTTATACCTTGTGAACCATTATCCAAGCTGTTGTTGTCATCATTAGAACCTTTTAATTCAGTATCCTTTTTAGAGTTGTCTTCTGTTTTTTCGGTGTCTACAATTATAGGCAACACTTCACTATCATCAGATGAATTAAATAGAGACATACCTACAGTTAAAAGTAAAGCAATTGCAGCGGCAACACCACCTATTTGCCACCACAGAGCAATAACTCTACGTTTTTTCTTTTTCTTAGGAAGACTTTCGCTTATACGATTCCAAACAGCATCGTTAGGAGCTACTTCAAAGTCTTTAAACTTTTCCTGAAAAAGTCTGTCTATATTTTTCTCTTCGTTCATTTTATAACGATTGCGAATTTAAACTCGCTTTATAATCTTCTATTTTTTCTTTCAAAATCATTCTGGCTCTTGCCAAATTAGATTTCGAGGTTCCTGATGAAATATTGATTAACTCACTTATTTCTACATGAGAATAACCATCTAAAACATATAAGTTAAAAACTAATCGATATCTATCAGGTAATTCTTGTATAATTTTTAATAAAAAATCTATACTAATATCTTTATCATTAATATCTACCTTAACATCTTCGATTTTTTCTTCATTAACGATATCAAAAACACCGACATTTTCTCTGTAGCGCTGTAATGATGTGTTAATTACAATACGTTTTAACCAACCTTCAAAAGAACCTTTATTTTTATACTGATCTATTTTACTAAATACAGTTATAAATGCATCGTGCAGATTGTCTTCTGCTTCAACATAGTTTTTAGAATACTTAAGACAAACCGAAAATAATTTACTTGCATATTGCTTGTATAATTGGCTTTGAGCTTTAGCATCTTGATTTATACACTTTTTAATGAGTTGTTCTAAACTCACATTTTTATTGGAATTAATTAATAATTATCTGTTTTCTATCGACTCAATTTCTCTACCATCTACAACAGGAACTTCTACTAAATGATATTGGTCTACACCATTTTGATCTTTGCCTTGATAAAATTTAAACAAATACACATTATCACCAGAGACTGTTAAATCAAATCCTACCGTTGTTAATTCGTTTTGAAGCTCACAATTGTCATTTACATAAACTGTATTTAAGATAGAAACAGTTCTTTCATGCCCTTCAATATCAAACAGAATATTGTTAAAGACATAACACGAACTTGGCTTAATGTAAGACAATAAAATTTCGTAAGTATTGCCTTGAATAAAATAATCAGGTATTTCAACACTCTCAACAGGCATGAATTCGGTACGCACTTCAGGCTCAGAATTTTCTAAGCTACATGAAGTTAAAAACGTTAAACTTATAAAAAGTAAAAAAACACGTATTTTCATTGTCTTTTAAAAATTAATTCCAACATGTAGATGCAAAAAGTTTAAAAGGGTTGCGTCTAAAAATAAAAAAATCCTGTTTTTAGCAGGATTTTTTTGTAACTTACTGATTGTCATTTATTATGGCTCGAACTTTTTCTTCTAGTTCGTCCATTAAATCAGGGTTATCTTTAATTAAAGACTTTACAGCGTCTCGTCCCTGACCAAGTTTTGTGTCTTCGTAGCTAAACCAAGAACCGCTCTTTTTTACTATGTCGTGCTCAACAGCAAGATCCAATACTTCACCTACCTTAGAAACACCTTCACCGTACATAATATCAAACTCAGCAGTTCTAAAAGGTGGAGCAACTTTGTTTTTTACAACTTTAACTCTGGTTTTATTACCCATTACATCTCCATTACTATCTTTAATTTGGGTTGAACGTCTAATATCTAATCTTACAGACGCATAAAACTTTAAGGCATTACCACCCGTTGTAGTTTCTGGGTTACCAAACATTACACCAATTTTTTCACGTAATTGGTTAATAAATATCATTGTGCAATTGGTTTTGCTAATTGAAGCTGTTAGTTTTCTCAAAGCCTGCGACATCAAGCGTGCATGTAATCCCATTTTAGAATCTCCCATTTCTCCTTCAATTTCACTTTTTGGAGTTAATGCAGCTACAGAATCAACAACAACGATATCAATAGCACCAGAACGCACAAGGTTGTCAGCAATTTCTAAGGCTTGTTCACCATTATCTGGTTGAGATATAATTAAGTTTTCTAAATCTACACCAAGCTTTTCTGCATAAAAACGGTCAAAGGCATGCTCGGCATCAATAAAAGCAGCAATTCCACCTGCTTTTTGAGCTTCTGCAATAGCATGTAGCGTTAATGTTGTTTTACCAGAAGACTCAGGTCCATATATTTCAATAACTCTTCCTCTTGGATATCCACCAACTCCTAAAGCAATATCTAAACCCAAAGAACCAGATGATATGGCATCTACATCTACAATCGCTTGGTCGCTCATTTTCATTACAGTGCCTTTTCCGTAGGCTTTATCTAACTTGTCTAAGGTTAATTTTAACGCTTTTAACTTTGCATCTTTTTCACTACTCATTTCTTACTATGTTCTAATTAAATTGTTACCAAAAATACCACTTATTTTAATTTTTTCAATTTTTAGACGCAACCCTTTTACACTTTTTACATCTAATAATTGAAAAAGGAAAAAATTGCTATGAAAATCTCTATTAAAGATTAATGATTTAATGTAAGGGTTAGAGCAGTTGGAATACTTAATAGCTTAACACCCATACAATTTCTTTTTTCAAGAAAGTTTTAAGTTAGTGGTTAGTTAGAAAAGCACCTCGGTAAATTCAAGGTGCTTTTTTATGCCAGTTATCTAAAAATAATACCTTTGCACAAAATTCTTTAACCTTAAAAATTAGTATAGCATGCAACTGTACAATAACTTAAGTGCTAAAGAAAGAGCAGAACTTATCGAAAAAGCAGGAGAAGAACGCTTAACGATCTCTTTCTACAAGTACGCCAAAATTGGCAACACACAGATATTTAGAAACCACATGTTTTTGGCATGGGACGCTTTGGATGTCTTGGGTAGAATCTATGTAGCCCACGAAGGTATTAATGCCCAACTATCTGTTCCGGCAGAAAATTTTGAAGCTTTCAAAAACCATTTAGACACCATTACGTTTTTAGAAAATGTAAGGTTAAACATTGCCATAGAGCATGACAATTTTGCTTTTTTGAAATTAAAAGTAAAAGTGCGCCATAAAATTGTAGCTGACGGTCTTAACGACGACACGTTTGATGTAACCAACAAAGGTATTCATGTAGATGCCGAGCAATTTAATGCGCTTATTGAAGATCCAGATACGGTTTTAGTAGATATGCGAAATCATTATGAGAGCGAGATAGGACATTTTAAAAATGCTATTACACCAGATGTAGACACCTTTAGAGAATCTTTAGATTTAATTGAAGAAGATTTGAGAGAGCACAGAGAAGATAAAAAGTTAGTGATGTATTGTACGGGTGGAATTCGTTGCGAAAAAGCCAGTGCTTATTACAAACACAAGGGGTTTAAAAATGTGTTTCAGCTAGAAGGTGGTATTATAAATTACACGCGTCAGGTAGAATCTGAAGGTTTAGAAAACAAGTTTATAGGCAAAAATTTTGTGTTCGATCAAAGACGTTCAGAACGTATTAGTGATGATATTATTGCTAGCTGCCACCAATGTGGAAAACCAGCAGACACACATACTAATTGTGTAAATGAGGCTTGTCATTTATTATTTATTCAATGTGATGAGTGTAAAGAAAAAATGGACAACTGTTGTTCTTCACATTGCCAGGAAATCATAAAACTCCCTTACGAAGAACAAAAAGCATTACGTAAAGGACAGGGTAACAGCAATGATATATTTAAAAAGGGTAGAGCAGATCACTTACCATACAAAAAGGATTTGCGAAACATTTTTGAAGCACAAAGTAACACCGCTAAATAAATGAATATTTATAAGCTATTACAGCTCAACAGAAAAATAAAAAGCCATAGAATTAAGTTTCTAGGGCTTTATCTGCTACATAAATTCAACAAGCGCTATTTAGCGGTGAATTTAGACCCTGTATTAGCTTGTAATTTACGCTGCAAAATGTGTTATTTCACAGATGCAGATTATGTAAAAACACTTAAAGGACAGTTTAAAGAGGACGATTTAGAACAGGTTGCAAAAACGATTTTTAATCGTGCTTTAAAATTGCAAATAGGCTGTGGTACCGAGCCAACATTATATAAAAATTTAGTAAGAATTGTAGAATTAGGAAAACAATATAAAGTACCATATATTTCTATAACTACAAATGCAAACTTACTAACTAAAGAAAACATTGAACCGCTTTTAAAAGCAGGACTTGATGAGTTTACAATTTCGCTTCATGGAGTGACCAAAGAGAGTTATGAAAGCTTCATGAAAAAAGCCAGTTACGAGAAGTTTCAAAACGCCTTAAATGCCTTCGTTGAGCTTAAAAAGACTTATGATTTTAAAGTAAGAATAAACTACACCTTTAATAAAGATAACTTTTATGAACTCAAGGATTTCTTTAAGCATTTTAATGGTGAAAGTTTTGATATTCTTCAATTAAGACCAATTCAAAAGATAGGAAATACCGAGTATAATGACTTTGATGTTTCTTCTTTAGAGGATGATTATTTAGATCTAATAAAAAATGTTAGGAAACAGTGTTCTAGCCATCACATTACGTTAATGGCGCCAGATAGTTTATCCATATTAAAGGGAGAAAATGACTCTAGTTTTGTTTTCGATTATACCTTTTGTTATGTGTCACCTAATAAATTTTGGAAAGAAGGTTTTAATTGGCGCGAAGAATCCTTTAATGATTTTTCCAAAAAGATAGGATGGAGTAAATTATTGTTATCTAATGTTTTCAAAACTAAATCCAAGCTTAGATCACTATCCAATAAACTCAATTACGAGATAGAATTTAATTAAGAATAAAGCACAAAAAGATGCAAAAGATAGAACTCATGGCGCCTGCAGGAAATTTTGAATCCCTCCAGGCAGCTTTAGATAATGGAGCAGACTCTATATATTTTGGAGTAGAGCAGCTAAATATGCGCGCCAGAGCATCGATAAATTTTACATTAGACGATTTAGAAGAAATTGCTCAACGTTGTAAGGCCAAAAATGTAAGAACCTATTTAACGCTAAATACCATTATTTACGATCATGATTTATCTATTGTAAAAACGTTGGTAAAACGAGCGAAAGAAGCAGATATTACTGCAGTTATAGCTATGGACCAGGCAGTCATTGCCATAGCGAGAGAGTTTGATATGGAAGTACATATCTCAACTCAAATAAACATCACCAATCTAGAAACTGTAAAGTTCTATGCCATGTTTGCAGATACTATGGTTTTGAGTAGAGAGTTAAGTTTGCGCCAAGTAAAACATATTACTGAGCAAATAGAGAAAGAACAAATCAAAGGTCCTTCAGGTAGATTGGTAGAAATCGAAATTTTTGGTCATGGAGCACTTTGCATGGCAGTTTCTGGTAAATGTTATATGAGTTTACATACTTATAATTCTTCTGCTAATAGAGGTGCTTGCAAGCAAAACTGTAGAAAAAAGTATACGGTTGTAGATCAGGAAACAGGTATAGAAATGGAGTTGGATAATGAGTATATTATGTCACCAAAAGATTTATGCACCATAGATTTTTTAGATCAAGTAGCAGATGCAGGCATTAAGGTTTTAAAAATTGAAGGAAGAGGTAGAGCACCAGAATATGTAGCCAAAGTAATTAAGTGCTACAGAGAAGCCATAGATAGTTTAGAAAACGGAACGTATTCTAAAGAACAAGTTATCTCTTGGATGCAAGACTTAGAAAAAGTTTATAATAGAGGATTTTGGAGTGGCTATTACTTAGGGCAGAAGTTAGGGGAGTGGAGCAAAGGCTCAGGCAGTCACGCAACCCAGAAGAAAGTTTATATAGGTAAAGGTGTGCATTATTTTCCTAAGGCTAAAATTGGAGAGTTTAAGATCGAGGCTTACGATGTTTCCCTTGGTGATACCATTTTAATTACAGGGCCTACAACTGGTGCTAAAGAATTTGAGCTGAAAGAAATGCTGGTCAATGACAAACAACAAGAAAAAGGTACTAAAGGAGATGCCATAACCATTCCATTAGATTTTAGGGTAAGACCATCGGATAAATTGTACAAAATTGTTGAAAATAAAGTAGAAGCTTAATGGTTGTTATAACGTTACAACGTAACAAATGTATTGGTTGTAATTATTGTGTAGAATTGGCGCCACGACAATTTCAGATGTCTAAAAAAGATGGAAAATCAGTATTGTTACATGCTGAAGAAAAAAAAGGCTTTTTCACGCTAAAGTCAAAAGATTATGAGATTTTAGAGTCGTGTCAAAATGCTTCAAAAGCTTGTCCAGTAAATATTATTACGGTGAAAGATATTTAAAAAAAGTGCTTCAGTAATAAAACTGAAGCACTTTTTCAATTTATAATATTTTACTTATTTCTTTATGAGTTTAATAGTTTTCTGCTCATTTTGTGTACCATAAAGTGTCACAAAATACAATCCGTTAGACAAATGCGATAAGTTAACGTGTTTTATACCTTCTGAATTATTTTCTTTTAGACTTAAAACAGACTTCCCTAAGATATCTACAATTTTCAGCTCTTCAATTTTAACATTAGAATTAATGTCTACAATGTCCTTAAAAGGATTCGGAAAAATGGTGGTATTCTCTAAAGTTGCTTCGTCAACACTTAGAGTTCCAACATTAAAACTATGTGTTGTTGTTTCTCCCAAATAAGAAACTTCCCATTTCCATTCCCCTTCAATATTTGGAAAAGCGTTCCATCTCCACCATGATAATTGATAATAGTCTGTTAAATCAAAATTCCAATTAAATAAATCAGTATTATCTGGCTTTATGATTCTAAGGTTTAATGATGTGCCAGGTTCCTGATCTTTTAGAAAAACAGTAAAGAAAATCTGCTCATTCAGATTAAACTGATCGCTTAAGTTAGGGTTTTCAGTAGTCGGACATGTATTAAAAACGGGATCTGCTGTATGGGTAAGTGCTGCATTTACCGCAGGATTTAAATATGGTTTTTGAGATTGCCACCAAGAGTCCATATTCATTGTATTACAAGTACCAGTATAAGGATCTATTAATTGATTATAAGTATTATCGGTATGTACTTCAAAATGTAAATGAGGACCTGTTGAAACACCAGAGCTTCCCATAATGCCCAAAAATTCACCTTCTGCTACCATATCACCGATATTCTTAGTGGTCAAAGAGCCATTTTTTAAATGACCATACCAAGCAATACTTCCATCACTATGTTGAATATACACCGCATTCCATGGAGTTGTCGTATTAAAATCACAACTACGGTCAAAATTTCCATCGCTTTTAGCAATTATTTGTCCTGGTGCGGCAGAAATTATCTCTGCTTGGTCATTATCCATAGCGTACCATGAAAAAGGCCAAGAAAAAACATCGACACCTTGATGATTATAACCGTTTGTAGTGTCGTAAGTTTTTGTTCCGCAATCGTAGTCCGTAAGCTGGTTTGGTGTATTAGGATTGTGGTCAACATAATTGGAAATTCCCCAAATAGAGCTATAGTCTACATTTGATGCCTTCTGTACAGGCCATATAAAAAGAGGGTGGTTTCCTCTACTAGAATTAGAAAACGCTAAGTTGTTATTACGCTTTAATAATGCAATATTTTCGTTTAATTCTTTATAGATAGCATTACGTTGCTCAGAAGTTAAGCATTGTGAATTTTGTGTAGTTCTAACGAATTCTCCTCCGAAGACTTCAGAAGGTGCATTTTGAGAATAATTTAGGTTAAAGACTATAATAATAGCTAGTAAAGTAATTTTTGCTTTCATGATTTTTTAAGTGTTGGTTTATAACCATATCGGAAGGATAAAAAAATGTGAGCATGGTTTGAAAGGTAATTCTAAAAAAGAGTTTCCCACTTCTAAATACTAGCTATAGTTAACTAAAGAAATAATAGTATCTTTACTCTTTAATAATTTTATGAATCCTTTATTTAGACTTTAGATAGTCCAGATTCAATATATATAATTCTATATGGCTTGTAACAGTTGTGCAACTGGTAAAGATGGTCAGCCAAAAGGATGTAAAAACAATGGGACTTGTGGCACAGATAGCTGCAATAAACTCACAGTTTTTGACTGGTTGGCTAATATGTCGCTTCCAAACGGACAAGAACCTTTTATAGGTGTTGAGGTTCGTTTTAAAAACGGCAGAAAACAATACTATAAAAACACAGAAAATCTTACCCTGAGCATTGGAGACATTGTTGCTACCCAAGCAAAATCTGGTCACGATGTTGGTATGGTAACCTTAACCGGTGAATTGGTGCGTGTTCAGATGAAACGCAAAAAAATTGACATTGACGACCCAGAAAATGTCTTAAAAATTTACCGTAAAGCATCACAAAAAGACATCGATATTTGGTCGAGTTCTAGAGACAAGGAAGAACCAATGAAGGTTAAAGCACGTCAGTTTGCTATAGACCTTAATCTTAAAATGAAAATCTCTGATATCGAATATCAAGGAGATGGTAGTAAGGCCACGTTTTACTATACTGCAGAAGAACGCGTAGATTTTAGAGAACTAATTAAAGTGTTTGCAAGAGAATTTAAAACAAGAATTGAGATGCGCCAGGTTGGCTTTAGGCAAGAGGCAGCAAGACTTGGAGGCATTGGTTCTTGTGGAAGAGAATTGTGTTGCTCTACATGGTTAACAGATTTTAGATCCGTAAGTACTTCAGCTGCCAGATATCAACAACTATCCTTAAATCCATTAAAATTAGCAGGACAATGTGGTAAGCTTAAATGCTGTCTTAATTATGAGCTAGATGCCTATTTAGATGCTCTGAAGTCTTTTCCTAAAAACGATACAAAGTTATATACAGAAAAAGGAACCGCAGTTTGTCAGAAGACAGATATTTTTAAAGGTTTAATGTGGTATGCCTATGAAGGCGAATGGATGAACTGGCACGTTATTACTACAGAACAGGCCAATGAAATAATTGCAAAAAATAAGAAAAAGGAAAAAGTTGCAAGTCTTGAAGAATATGCAGCAGAACACTTACAAGACACTAAAACAGAATTTGAAAACGTTGTAGGGCAAGACAGTTTAACACGCTTCGATAATCCAAAATCGAAAAAGAAACGTAATAAGAATAGGAACAGAAACAAAAATCGTAATAGAAACCGCAATCAAAAACAAAATGCAAAGAAGAACTAATAGGTTGTTACTAGCACTTGTAAGTTTGTTTTTGGCAGCAAGTTGCGATTCTAATGCAGTGTTCGATGAGTATAAATCTGTTCCAGATAAATGGCATAAAGATTCTGTAGCAACCTTTAATTTTAAAGCACCAGACACCACCAATAATTATAATCTTTACGTCAATCTTAGAAACAATAACGATTATGCATTCAGTAATTTATTTCTCATCGTAGAGCTAAATTATCCTAACGGCAAGGCAGTAACGGATACTTTAGAATACAAAATGGCTGCACCTAACGGAGAACTATTGGGTTCAGGGTTTACAGATATTAAAGAAAACAAGCTATGGTATAGAGGATATAAAGCTCCTTTTAAATTTACTGAAAAAGGGGACTATAATGTAAATATCCAACACGCTATGCGAAAAAATGGAGAGGTTAACGGAGTTGAAAATTTAGAAGGTATCTCAGATATTGGTTTTAGGGTAGAACAGGCTCAAAAATAAAGATTATGGCAAAAAAGAAAACATCAAAGTCTAAAACAGGAACAGTAGATTTTTCAAAGTATGTAAGATGGTTTTGGATGCTCTTTACAGGGGGAGTGCTAGCCGTAGTGCTATTGTTTCTTTTTGCCTCTTGGGGACTTTTGGGAGAAATGCCAGATCACACCAAATTAGAGAATCCTGAGACTAATTTAGCCACAGAAATTATTTCTTCAGATGGTGTTACTTTAGGTAAATTTTATTTTAACGATAACCGTACACCAGTTAGTTATGAAGATTTATCAAAAAATTTAGTTGACGCTTTAATAGCAACTGAAGATATACGTTTTTATGATCATTCAGGTATTGATGGACGAGGAACGTTACGCGCCATTTTTAAGTTGGGAAGCGGTGGTGGAGCCAGTACAATTTCACAACAGTTAGCAAAACAATTATTCACAGATCAGGTTTCAAAAAATAAAATTGAAAGAGGACTTCAAAAAGTAAGAGAGTGGATTATTGCTATTCGTTTGGAGCGACAATATACAAAAGAGGAAATCATTGCTCAATATTTTAATATCTATGACTTTGGAAACAATGGCGATGGAATACGTTCTGCGGCTAGGATTTATTTTGGCAAAGAGCCAAAAGATCTAGACCTAAAAGAATCTGCTATGTTGGTTGGGATGTTTAAAAACTCATCACTTTACAACCCAATGAGAAACCCAGTTGGTGTAAAAAATAGACGTAATGTGGTTTTGTCTCAACTGCATAAATATGAGTATATCTCAGAGGAAGTTAAAGATTCATTACAAGCCACAGAGTTAGATTTAAACTACACGCCAGAAACACACAATCAAGGGATTGCTACATATTTTAGGGAGTATTTAAGAGGCTTCATGAAGGAATGGGTTAAAGAAGAATCCAATAGAAAGCCAGATGGAAGCAAATATGACATAACAAGTGATGGCCTCAAGGTTTTCGTAACTATAGATTCACGCATGCAGAAACATGCCGAAGAAGCTGTTGCTCTGCACATGCCAAGACTGCAAGCAGAGTTTGACCACCAAAACACACCAGACAGAAATCCAACAGCACCATTTTTAGAATTAACAAAATCTGAAGTAAATGATTTACTCAAAGCAGGAATGCGAAGAGGTGAACGCTGGCGAATTTTAAAAAACCAAGGCAAATCTGATAAAGAGGTTGAAGCTACTTTTTACAAGCCTGTTGAAATGAAAGTTTTTAAATGGGTAGACGGCCAGCCAAGTGAAGTGGATACCGTTATGAAACCAATAGATTCTATGCGATACTACAAGTCCTTTTTACGTCCTGGTATGATGTCTATGGATCCTTCTAATGGTCATGTTAAGGCTTGGGTTGGTGGCATGAATTATAAGCATTTTAAGTACGATATGGTTAAGCAGGGAAAACGACAAGTTGGTTCTACCTTTAAACCATTTGTGTATGCTACAGCCATAGACCAGTTGCAAGTATCACCATGCGATTCTTTCCCAAGAACACCTATTACTATAGAGGCTAATAAATTTGGAAATCCAGAACCATGGACAACCAAAAATTCAGATGGTAACTATTCAGGTAAGCAAACCTTAAAAGATGCTTTAGCTAGTTCTACAAATACTATTACCGCACGCTTAATGAATGAAATTGGTCCACAACCTGTAGTAGAAATGGCGAAAAAATTAGGTGTAGAGCAAGATATCTTACCAGTACCAGCAATAGCTTTGGGTACACCAGATATTAGTGTGTACGAAATGGTAGCTGCTTACTCTACTTTTGCTAATAAAGGTGTTTATAATAAGCCAGTAATGGTAACGCGTATTGAAGATAAAAACGGAACAGTACTTTATCAAGTGGCACCAGAAAGTAAAGATGTACTGAGCGAAGAAGTGGCTTATGTTACCGTAAACCTCATGGAAGGAGTGACTCAAGCAGGTTCAGGAAGACGACTTAGACACAAAGGTTTTGATAAGTGGAATGCTATGTATAGAGAGATAATGACTGGCTATCCTTATGAATTAACCAATCCTATTGCTGGTAAAACAGGCACCACCCAGAACCAGAGTGATGGTTGGTTTATGGGAATGGTTCCAAATTTAGTAACAGGAGTTTGGGTTGGTGCAGAAGATAGAGCTGCTCATTTTAAATCAATTACATATGGACAAGGTGCATCTATGGCATTGCCAATTTGGGGACTATATATGAAGGCTTGTTATGCGGATGAATCGCTCAATGTCTCCAAAGCTGAATTCGAAAAACCTTCAGAATTATTAATAAATATAGATTGTACTGCAAAAGATGAAGGAGACCTTAGTGATGATACTGATGATGAGACTAACGACGGAGAAATTGAAATAGATTTCGAATAAATACTCTATAGTCACACCCTTATTTATTTTACAAGAAACTATTAATTTATAGCATTGTTTCGTATTTTTCCAAAAGGAAAAAATATACAATCATGATTAATAAAAAAGTAGCTAATGTTACTGAAGCTTTGCAAGGTGTAAAGGATAATATGACTTTTATGTTTGGTGGTTTTGGCTTATCGGGTATTCCTGAAAATGCCATTGCACAACTTGTTAAGTTAAATGTAAAAGGCTTAACCTGTATATCTAATAATGCGGGAGTTGACGACTTTGGTCTTGGATTATTACTTCAACAAAAACAAATAAAAAAAATGATTTCGTCGTATGTCGGTGAGAACGACGAATTTGAACGTCAAATGCTTTCAGGGGAACTCGAGGTAGAGTTAATTCCTCAAGGAACTTTAGCAGAACGCGCAAGAGCAGCACAAGCTGGTTTTCCTGCATTTTATACGCCTGCAGGTTATGGTACAGAGGTGGCAGAAGGGAAAGAGACAAGAGAGTTTAACGGTAAAATGTATGTGCTAGAACATGCTTTTAAAGCTGATTTTGGGTTTATTAAAGCGTGGAAAGGTGATGCTGCAGGTAACCTTATTTTTAAAGGTACAGCACGCAATTTTAATCCCAACATGTGTGGTGCAGCAAGTATTACAGTAGCTGAGGTAGAAGAGCTCGTTCCTGTTGGAGAGTTAGATCCTAATCAAATACATATTCCTGGAATATTTGTACAGCGCATTTTCCAAGGACCTCACTATGAAAAAAGAATAGAGCAACGAACCGTAAGACAAAGGAATTAGTTATGTTAGATAAAAACGGAATAGCAAAGCGAATTGCAAAAGAAGTAAAGGATGGTTATTATGTAAACCTCGGTATTGGTATACCAACTTTAGTAGCCAATTTCGTAAGAGATGATATAGAAGTTGAGTTTCAAAGTGAGAATGGTGTTTTAGGAATGGGACCGTTTCCTTTTGAAGGTGAAGAAGATGCTGATATTATAAATGCAGGAAAACAAACCATTACAACATTACCAGGAGCCTCGTTTTTTGATTCTGCGATGAGTTTTTCAATGATTAGAGGTCAGCATGTTGATTTAACTATTCTTGGCGCAATGGAAGTTGCTGAGAATGGAGATATTGCCAATTGGAAAATACCAGGTAAAATGGTAAAAGGTATGGGAGGTGCAATGGATTTGGTAGCAAGTGCCGAAAACATAATTGTTGCAATGATGCATACCAATAGAGCGGGTGCCTCAAAACTCTTAAAATCATGCAGCTTACCATTAACAGGTGTTGGTTGTGTAAAGAAAATAGTAACTAACTTGGCTGTAATTGAGGTTACACCAAAAGGTTTTAAGTTGTTAGAACGTGCGCCTGGTGTAACTGTGGACGAAATAAAAAATGCTACTGAAGGACACTTAATTGTTGAAGGTGAAATACCTGAAATGACCACGTAATATATTCTAAGTGAGAAATTACATCTTGCCACATAATGCTATGTGGCTTTTTTGTAGGAAAAATAGGCGAAACAGACTACAAATGTTAAAATTATATGTATTTAATCGATTTATATTGTATTTTAACTGAAGTATTCAAAAATAATTAGATATTAGCAATCCCAAATCAACAACTAAATTAACCCCAATTTACCATAAACTTAATTTATAGATTTTGCCCCAAATCTAGCATAAACTAAAGCTTATGAAAACTAAACCAAATCTACCAGAACCTACTTTAAACGAAAACGTTATGTTTTCAAACTTAAAAAACACTATGAGAGTAATTTCAGGTGTTTTAAAGTTAACTAAGAAAATATTCATGCTATAACCCTTTTGGGATAGCATGAATTAATTTTTTAGTATATTCTTTTTTAGGAGAATTGTAAATCTTATCTGCATCTCCAAGTTCTTCAATTTTACCTTTATTCATTACCAATAATTGGTCTGCCATGTATTTAACTACGGCAAGATCATGAGATATAAAGATATAGGTAAACCCGAACTGAGATTTTAAATCATTCAATAGGTTAAGTACTTGAGCTTGTACAGATATATCTAAAGCAGAAACCGATTCATCGCAAACGATGAGCTGCGGTTGTAGCGCTAAGGTTCTGGCGATACCAACACGCTGTCTTTGTCCTCCTGAAAATTCATGAGGATACTTATAAAAGCTTGAAGTCTCTAGACCAACTTTTTTTAAAATATCTAAGACTCTTTCTTTTCTATCTTCAAAAGCATTACCAATGTTATGAACTTTCATAGGTTCCATTATAGCATTCCCAACGGTCATTCTTGGATTTAGTGATGCAAATGGATCTTGGAATATAATTTGAATATCTTTTCTTAATGCTCTAAGCTCTGTCTTACTTAAATTTGTAATGTCTTGTCCTTTATATTTAATAATACCTGAAGTTGCTTTATCTAATTGAAGTATTGCATTGCCCAAAGTAGATTTGCCACAACCAGACTCACCAACCAAACCAATTGTTTCACTAGGAAATACTTTAAAGCTAACACCATCTACTGCTTTAAATGCTATCTCTTTTGAAAACAACCCTTTTTTTGAAAGGTAAACTTTTTCAACATCGATAATTTCAAGTAAAGGTTCCTGAGCATATAATTTTTTATGATTGGCTCTTCTATCTTCTTTTGAGATTGTATCTTCATTAATTTCACCACTCATAAAGTCCGAAATTGTAGGTAGTTTTTTAAGTCTGTAATCAGTTGAAGGTCTAGCATTTATTAATGCTTTGGTATAATTATGTGTTGGTTGGTTGAAAATTGAAATAGTATCGCCTTGTTCAACTATTTCGCCTTTGTACATTACTATAACTCTGTCTGCAAGTTCCGAGACAAGAGATAAATCATGAGATATAAACAGAACACTCATTTTCGTTTCCTTTTGTATCTCTTTTAGAAGTAATAAAATATCCTTTTGTACTGTAACATCAAGAGCTGTTGTAGGTTCGTCAGCAATAAGGATTTTTGGTTTACAAGCAATAGCCATGGCAATCATAACACGTTGCTTTTGCCCACCAGAAATCTCATGTGGATAGGACTTATAAATTCGTTTGGGATTTGGTAATTTTACCTTTTCAAATAGTTCTAAAACTTCGTTTTTAATTTCTGAAGCAGATAATGCAGTATGCTGTTTTAAAATTTCTTCAACCTGATTACCACATCGCATTGAAGGGTTCAAAGAACTCATTGGCTCTTGAAAAATCATTGAGATTTGATTGCCTCGTATTTTTTGAAAATCTTTTTTGGATGTATCCGTTAAACTTTTTTCCTTAAAGTGGATACTACCAGAAGTTATCTTCAGCACATGTTTTGGCAATAAACCCATTATAGCAAGAGAAGATACTGATTTACCTGAGCCAGACTCACCAACAATAGCTACAATCTCATTTTCAAAAATATCATAAGATATATTGTTAATGATTTTATGTTCATGATTAGACTTAAATGCGGAAATATTCAAGCCGTTTACATTCAGAATTTTTTTGTTCGCCATAAGTAAATGTAGTCATTTTCTTCAGACGCCTTACGGTAAAAACGTAATATTTTTTAAAGTGGATGTATTTCATCGAAAACGTTTTCGTTGAATTTTTGTTTTAACAAAATTTTAATAGTTTCATTTGAATTTTAACAAAAAAATCATTAATTATTTAAACATTTTACATGAAAAACAAGATTACATTAGTTTTTATGTGCTTCTTATTTTTTGGAAGCTTGTTAGCCCAACAAAGGGAATGTTCAACTATGCAAAATTTAGAATATCGAAAACAGCTTGATCCTAGCTTAGAAAATAGGATGCAAGAAATTGAGCAATATACTCAGGCTAAAATTTCTCAAATGACCCAGAACAGAATTGATGGTAATATTATTACCATACCTGTTGTTGTACATGTTATTTATAGCAATGCTAATGAAAATATTAGCGACGCACAGATTTTGTCTCAAATACAAGTCTTAAATGATGACTTTAGAAGATTAAATTCTGATGCAGATAATACTTGGTCTCAGGCAGCTGACACAGAAATACAGTTTTGTATGGCGACAGTGGACCCAAGTGGGAATGTTACAAACGGAATTACAAGAAAATCATCTACAAGAACATCTTGGGGAACCAATGACGCTATGAAAAGTTCTTCGCAAGGTGGTGTTGATCCATGGAACACATCAGAATACCTAAATATGTGGGTTTGTAATATTGGAGGTGGAATTTTGGGTTATGCTCAGTTCCCAGGCGGAAGCGCATCTACTGATGGTGTCGTAATGAGTCCTCAGTATTTTGGTAGCAGTGATGGTGGTTCAGGATTTTATTTATCAGCTCCTTTTGATAAGGGTAGAACGACAACACATGAAGTAGGTCATTTCTTAAACCTAAGACATATTTGGGGAGATGGCGCTTGTGGTGCTGATGATTTTGTAAGTGACACTCCAACTTCTGATGCTGCAAATTATGGTTGTGCAACAGGACACGTTTCTTGTGGAACTACTGATATGGTTCAAAACTATATGGATTATAGTGATGACTCTTGTATGAACCTATTTACGCAGGGACAAAAAGACAGAATGCGTGCTATTTTAGAGCCAGGCGGTGTAAGAAGAAGTCTAGCGTTATCTGATAAATGTAGTGGAGGAGGAACAACTCCAACATGTTCAGACGGTATCCAAAATGGTGATGAAACAGGTGTTGACTGTGGTGGTTCATGCGCTCCATGTCAAACAGGATGTAACGATAATTTAGTTAATGTTTCTATTACATTTGATAATTACCCTGAAGAAACATCTTGGTCAGTAACTAACGATTCTGGTCAAACAGTAGCTTCAGGTGGTACATACGGTTCTCAGCCAGATGGCTCTACAATCAGTGAGGATTTATGTTTGCCGGATGGTTGTTACACATTTACAATAAACGATGCATATGGTGATGGTATTTGCTGTTCTTACGGAAATGGTTCTTACTCAGTAACAGACGCTTCGGGTTCTTTAGCTTCAGGTGGTTCTTTTGGTAGTTCAGAAGCAACTCAATTCTGTGTTGGCGGAGGTGCTGCACCTACCTGCGACGACGGTATTCAAAATGGTGATGAAACAGGTGTTGATTGTGGAGGTTCATGTGCACCTTGTGTTGTACCTTCAAATTGTACCTCTACTGTGACATCATTTCCTTATTCTGAAAGTTTTGAGTCTGGTGATGGATGGACACAAGCAAGTGGAGATGATGGAGATTGGGTAAATGATTCTAATGGTACACCTTCTTCTAATACAGGACCAAGTTCTGGTGCAGATGGTTCTTTTTATATGTTCTTAGAAGCATCTACAAATGGAAGTGCAGGACAAATAGGTGCAAATGCTACAGCTATTTTAGAAAGTCCTTGTTTTGATCTCTCAAGTGAGTCACAAGCTACATTTAGCTTTCAAAATCATATGTATGGTACAAGTGTAGGTTCAATAACTTTACAAGTATCTCTCGATGAAGGCGACACATGGTCCACCTTATGGTCATTATCTGGTAACCAAGGTAATCAGTGGAATTCAGAGTCTGTAGATTTAAGTTCTTATGTAGGTCAGGTTGTAAGTTTACGTTTTGTTGGTACAACAGGCTCTAGCTGGTCTAGTGATATTGCTATAGACGACCTACAATTAAGTACAGATGGTTCTGGTGGAGGAACAGGGTGCGATACTATAAACTTTAATGATTACACGCTTAACTCGTTCTCTAATCAAGATAATAATGGTGCAAACTCTATTGGCAGTGGAGGCACATCACTTACATTAACTAATAACACCTGGAAGTATATTGATTTCCCTTACACCGTAACAGCTAATACTGTGATAGAATTAGAGTTTAGCAGTACATCAGAAGGAGAAATACACGGAATAGGATTTGAAAATAATAATTCATTAACGTCCTCATTCTACTTTAAATTCTATGGAACACAGAATTATGGTGTTACTAACTATGATAACTATACGAGTGGTACAACTACTTATGTAATACCTGTTGGTGATTCTTACACAGGAACAATGGATAGACTTGTATTTATCAATGACAATGATGCTGGTTCTGGTAATACCTCTACATTCTCTAATGTTAAGGTTTACGAAACTTCTTGTTCTGGTACAAGAAAGGTAGAGTTTGGAACTAGAGCAGATATTTTAGGTGATGAAGATGAATTGACATTAGCGTCACTTACAATTTACCCTAACCCAGTTAAAAATGTCTTACATTTAAGTCTTAATGGTAATGGAGATATTGAGACGTCGTACAGTATTGTAAATATGCTTGGACAAACAGTGCTAAGAGGAAATGCTGTTAGAGAAATAAATGTAGAGTCACTTACTCAAGGTGTTTATTTTATTGAAGTTAGCGCTGGTGATGAAGTAATTTCTAAAAAGTTCATTAAACAATAGTTCTTCTTCTTTGTAAATAATGATAAAGTCCAAACAATTTTGTTTGGACTTTATTTTTTTATCACATCTCTTTTATTAAAAATGCACTATTAAATATGTTTTATTTCAGTCTTGTGAAGTAAATCATCTCCTCGCAACCTTAAGAAAACCTGTGCTACAGCTACAGTGTCTTTTTCACAATAGGTAATGATGCGGTCAATATCATTTTCCTCGTAATATACACGGTAAACTTCACTACCATCTATATCATCTTTTGGTGAAGGAATACCCAATACATTAGTTAATAGTTTAAGAGAAGTATAAGTTTTATAATCTCCGAATTTCCATAACTCCAAAGTATCAAGATGAGGTACTTCCCAAGGTTTTTTCCCGAAAAGATTGAGTTTGTATGGCAATTCTATGTTATGAATAATCATACGTCTTGCAATGTATGGAAAGTCAAACTCCTTACCATTATGCGCACAAAGCAAATGTTTATTCTGACTGAAATGAGAAATAACAAGGTTTTTGAAATCCTTCAGGATTTTATCTTCTTCACCATAAAATGAAGTCACTCTAAAATTTCGGATATCACCTTCCATTTTAAAATAACCAACCGAAATACAGATAATCTTACCAAACTCTGCCCAAATACCAGCTCTATCATAAAACGCTTCTGCAGAAAATTCTTCTTTGCGTTGATACTTAGATTTAGCTTCCCAAAGACTTTGCTTAGTAGCATCTAGTTCTGAAAACTTTTCTGTCTCCGGAACAGTTTCAATATCTAAGAATAATATGTTTTCTAGATTGAGTTTTGAGATCATAAACCTAACATTTCATACGCCTCATCAATATACAGACTAATATCATAGGTAAAGGCACCAATACCTGCATCTGGCGATTTTTGGTGTCCTAAGCGTACAATAATAACGTTGTCTTCTGGTTGTACAATAACGTATTGCCCAAGGTGCCCACGCATCATCTTAAAGCTTTTGCCATTAACATCTTTCATCCACCAACCGTAACCATATTCTGGGCTTTCTGAAAAACGAGGAGTAATAGATTTGGCAACAAATGTTGAGTCTAATATTTGTTTACCATTCCATTTACCATGGTCTTTATATAGCTTTCCAAAACGTGCAAAATCTTTAGCATTTCCGGCTATACAGCAGTAGGCTTTTACCAAATCATGATCTTCACTATCAACTTGCCAAAGCACATCATTTTCGCTTCCAAGAGGCTTCCAGAAGCTTTCTTCCAAGTATTTGTACAGTTTTTTACCGGTTGCTTTTTCAATTACCATAGCAAGCATTTGTGTGTCACCACTAGCGTATTTAAAGGCTTGACCTGGTTCTTCAACAACTTTTAAACCATTACTAACCTTTGCTAAATCGTCATCAAAATAAGCACGTGTAGTAATAGAAAATGGTGAATAATAGCGTTCATCCCAATTAGTACCAGAGGCCATACTGCTTAAATCTCCTACGGTCATTTTTGCTGCTTTACCTTCACAAAATGCAGGAAGAAAATCACATACAGGTTGGTCTAAACTTTTTATGTAACCTTCCATAATAGCCTTGCCTAACATACCAGATACATAGCTTTTTGCCATTGAGAAGGAATTGGATTTTGAGTCTTCGCTAAAACCATCATAGTACTCTTCAAACCAAATGCTGTCATTTTTTATGATGACATAAGCAATTGTTCCCCAATCTTTGTTTGCTTTAGAAAGTTCATCAGTTGGTTTTACGGAATTGTAATCTTTGTGATGTGGCCATGGCTCCGGTTTGTCACTCGCTTTAATTTCTTTATTATCAAAATACTGGTAGTCTTCTAAAAATGCTGTAGTATGTCCGTTTAAATAAATAGTTCTAACAGCTTTTAATAAATAATCTGTATCTGTTATGTAAAGTACAGCAACAGTTAGTCCAATAAGTATAACTAAAAATTTGAGTAGCTTTTTTAAGAATTTCATTTTGGAATATTAGAGTTTTTTACGGTTTTTTAGTTTTTCTTTATAAAACGACTTTTTAGAGATGTAAAGTGTTTTATTAAAAGTAGCAATTATATTTTGTTCCTCGTCTACCAAGTGCATGGTTTTTAAGAGGTCTATTTCATTCTCTTGAGCAACTCTAGTTTTGAGATCATCTATTTCCGTTTTTGAAAAATTAAATTCACCATATATTGTTGATTTAGCAGGCCTCTTGTATCTGGCTTCAACAGCTTTGTCCCAAACTACATAATCATTTCCTAGGATTTGTATAAGCTGAATCATATAAATAGGGTCAGTGGCAGAGAGCATGCTTCCACCAAAAATGGTACCTGCATAATTTCTGTTTTTCCAGTTGAGTTTTATTCTAATTTTCACAAAATGTAAATCGTCACTTACCTCAATGAGTTTAGCAGTAGTTCTGCGATACATTGGCGACCAGTTAAAACCATATTTATAAATGGTAGATACTTTAAAAAAATGTTTTAAAAATTCGGTACCAGATTTATACATTAAAAAAGTGTTTGTTGTTTGTGTTCGCTTTCGTGATTTAGTAGCCATTGTTTTCTATGTAAACCACCAGCGTAACCTGTTAGACTTCCGTCTGTGCCGATAACGCGATGGCAAGGTACAATTATCCATAGCGGATTTTTACCATTAGCACTCGCTGCAGCGCGTATGGTCTTTGGATCGCCTAATTGCTTAGCGAGTTCTAGGTAAGAAATGGTTTTTCCGTAAGGAATTGTTTTTAGTTGGTTCCAAACTTTTTTCTGAAAATCTGTGCCTTCAGGATTTAATTTTAAATCGAAAGTTGTAAGCTGATTGTTGAAATACGCTTTAAGTTGAGATACACAATCTAATAGAGATTCAGGAATACTATCAGAAGTATTTTCAGGCTTGTCTATTATTGAAACAGAAGAAATACCATCTTGGTCACCACAAATTTTAGCATAACCAATAGGTGTTTCAATAAAACAAGTGTCCATTAATTTTCAGGATTATCATTTTCTATAAGACCCAAGCGTTTTGCTCTGCTTTCCCAACTTTTTCTAGCGAGCATTTGTAAATCGGAAACGTTATCGCTTTCATCCATAATCTCTAGTCCTAGAAGTGTTTCAATAACGTCTTCCATAGTTACTATACCGCTTACAGAGCCATACTCGTCTACTACTAAAGCCATATGGTTACGGCTTTCAACAAGTTGTTCAAACAATGTTGGAATAGGAAGACTTCGGTTTACAATAATAATACTTCGCTTTATTTCAGACAGTAATTTATCTCCATTCCCCAATCCCATTTCTTTGAAGACCTCGTCCTTTAAAACTAAACCAGTGATATTATCTGAGTTTTCTGTGTAAACAGGAATTCTTGAAAAACGTATGTTAGAGTTAGCCTCAAAAAAGTCTCTAACTGTCATGGTTTCGTTTTCAGTTTTTAAAACGGTACGCGGAGTCATTATGTCTTTGGCTTGTACTTCTTTAAAGTTGAGCAGGTTTTTAATGACTTTGCTTTCACTTTCTTCAAAAACTCCTTCTTCGTGAGCAATATCTGCCATAGCTACAAAACCTTCTCTGCTTAATACACTACCATGACCTTTTCCACCTATTAGTTTTGTGGTTAATTGTAATACCCATAAAATGCCTGTCCATTTTAACGGAAAAATTAAAGCATTTAGTGCTTTTGCTGTAAAATTGGCAAGTTGTTTCCAGAAGGTTGCACCAATTGTTTTAGGGATAATTTCTGAAGCTACTAAAATAAGAATAGTCATTACGGTAGAGACTAAACCAACCATTACATCTTCGGTAAATTCTATGCCAAGAACGCTTCGCTTAGTATTGCTGTATAATTCTGCATAAGCCACTTTAGCTTGTACACCAACCAATATTGCACCAACTGTATGCGCGATAGTATTTAGGGTTAGTATTGCAATTAACGGACGATCTACGTCTTTTTTAAGTTCTTCAAGCTCAGTTGCATAAGCTTTGCCTTCTTTCTTTTTTACATTAATAAACGTTGGTGTAATACTTAGCAACACTGCCTCAAGAATAGAACACAAAAAAGAAAAGAAAATAGAAATGATGGCGTAAAATATGAGTAAGCCCATTAATGTATTAAAATTTTAGTTAGTGCTAAATTACAAAATCAATTTTACAACATCTTTAACAATTTTATGTGCTTTCAAAATAACCTAATAAAAGTTTGAAACTAAAACAATTTAAAGAACTTTACTTCGGTATTAATACTCCTAAGTGTTTTTATTTACTCTTATGATATAGTGTTAGAAATACAGCAATTCTATTTTATTTGAAAATTGATTATCTTACATATCAAATGCTTTGCGATGAAACAAAAAATAGCATTATTCTTTGTTGTATTTTCAATTTTGTACAGTAGTGGACAGGTGTTTAATGATATTACCAAGCCCTCATTATCTAGAACTAGCTTAGCCGAAAAGATTTATTTGCAAGTAGATAATACACTTTATCAGACAGGAGAGACTGTTTGGTATAAAGCTGTAGTTGTAAAATCATATGATAACAGTTTATCGGACCTTAGTGGTATTTTACATGTAGATTTAATTGATGCTAATGAAAATATTATTCAAAGTCAATTATTGAAATTAGTTAATGGCGCCTCTAATGGATCTTTTATTTTAGAGAAAAGTTACAAACCAGGAAAGTATCGAATAAGAGCCTACACATATTGGAATCGAAATTTTGAGGAAGATTTTATGTTTTCCAAAGCTATTGAGGTTGTTAACCTACAAGAAGATATCAAAAGACAAAAAGCAATTATAAATGTAGTTGTTGGTACAGGTAACTATAAATCAATACAAGCAGATATTAACCCTAAAATCTTAAATAAAGATTTTAAAGGGGAGTTAAAAGTTCGTTTGGAAACCGCAACAACCATCGACTCACTTACGTTAGAACAAAATGAAGAAGGCATTTATAAATTAGACCATATATTACCTGAAACAGTAACAAAAGCTGAAATAAAATTAAAGGTTAAGTCGAAGAATAAATTCATTGATACAGGAGATGATATTTATACAGAAACCATTATTGTCGATAATGATTATGTAGACCTTCAATTTTTTCCAGAAGGCGGAAAACTAGTTAGTGGCTTATTAAGTACAGTTGGCTTTAAGGCTTTAGATTACAATGGTTTGGGTTATCAAGTAAATGGAGTTATAAAAGATAACAACAACGTAGAGGTTACCTCATTTAGAAGTAATGCTTTGGGTATGGGTACCTTTAAACTACAACCCAAAGCAGGAATGTCCTACTATGCATTGATAAAAAAGGACGAGACGACTTACAAATATAGTTTACCTAATGTATACTTTAAAGGTAGTGTTATAACAGTTGTCGACCTACAAGATCAATTGAGGCTGTCTGTTTCTTCAAAAAATGAAGAATCAAAATACCTAATTATTGATGTGTCATCTCGTAGTGTAAAATACCAGCGATTTAGGTTCGATAAAACAAGTAATATAAACACAGCTATTCCCAAAGAATCACTTCCAGATGGTATTATAAAGATTACTGTTCGTAATGATAAAGACCAGATATTGTGCGAACGTCTGGTTTTTAATAATAGGGACGAACAACGCTTATACATAAGCTTAAGCTCAGATAAAACTAATTATTCGCAACGCGAGAAAGTTAGGGTCCAAGTAGGTTTAGATAGTATTTGTGCCAATAAAGGAACAACTATTTCGGCATTGGTAATTAATAAAAAAAGACGAGATGCTTCAGAAAAACATACTTCTAATATTTTAGCATATTTATTGTTGAACTCTGAGTTAAAAGGATTTATTGAATATCCAGATTACTATTTTGAAAACTCTAATAGAACTAGAAAATTAGACTTAGATGCGTTATTGCTTACTCAAGGTTGGAGGAATTATAATTACCAAAAAGAACAACCTATAACTACATTTATGCACCAACCAAAATCTTATCTTGAGATTTCTGGTACAATTGGAGAATATTTTAATCCTGATAAGCGACCTAAAAAACCTCTAGACCTTAATCTCATAGTTAAAGGAGAAGTCCCTCAGGTCTATAGTTCAGAAATACCATCAAGTGGTAAATATTACTTTCAGATTGATGATGTATATAATGATGATCCTGAGTTTTTCATGCAGGTTGTTGATAAAAAGGGAACTCCAATAGACTTTAAGATTAATCGCGATAAAATATGGCAACCAAAAGTAAAGAAGCGCGAACAACAACTATTATCGCTTCCTAATGAGGTGAAAACAAATTTTGCTGAACAAATGCAAGGAATAAATCAAGCTCAAAAGGATTTTGAAAACACATATAACACTGTTGCTTTGGATGTAGTTAATATAAAAGGTTATAAAATGACACCAGCCAGAGAAGAGTTTATAGCTTTGCATGGTGAGCCAGATACTGTTATTGACGGAAAAAAACTTAATGAAAATGCACCAGATTGGAATTATGGGGTTTTCAGCGTGTTAAGAGCCCAATATAGTGACGAGATTCAGATAAATACTACCTACAGCACACCACCTTTTTTATATGCTTGGTATGTAGGGTATGATTTTACCTATGTTCTCGTTGATAATATACCTGTGCATATTGAGGACTACGATTTAATTCAAGATATTCCCACTGATGAACTAGAGAGTATTGATATTATGAGAAATCCAAAAGACAAAAATAGGTATTGTAAGGCTACGTTTCCTTGGCTTTCTACTTTATGTCCAGCACGAGTTGCTTTAGTCAATATCTACACAAAATCAAAAAAAGGCTTATTTGGAATGACCAAGACTAAAGGTGCACTCGTAAATACTATTGAGAGCTTTACCGAATCCATAGACTTTTATGCTCCAAATTATGACACCCTATCTAACCAAGATTGGGTAATACCAGACAATAGAAGCGTCATCCACTGGGAACCAGATATTAAATTAAACGATGAGGGTAAATATTATTTAGAATTTTATAATGATGATTATATAGGTGAGGTTTCCGTGATTGTTGAAGCTATTTCTGAGGATGGTAAAATAGGTTATGTTGAAAAAAACTATACAGTGAAAGAAGCGGAACGCTAGTATATAATCATAAAAAACACAAAATCTATTTTTCACTTTAAATAATAGTATACATTTTTGTAACTTTAAACTTAATATACCTGTAATTGGGTATTTATTTCCCTTCCCTTTAGACCTAATTTAGTAGCATAATTTAATTTTTGAAAAAATAATGTGTTTTAAAAAGTTGAAGTCTTGAGAATGCATTATCGATTTTATTTAAAATACTTAAGAAGTAATGGAAACTTTTAAAACGAAACTAAATGACAATCTGATAAAAATTAATTTATCAATCAATACAGATGCTTTAATTGATGGGCCAAATGGCGTATATATATCAATTTATCATCCAGATAGTCCAAGAAAATGGCGAAAAATTAAAGTCTATGTTAATGACCAAGACCAATTTGAAGCTGAAGTAACCAAAAAGCGTTTAGTCGCTAGACCCATTATTAAAATAAGAATAAGTCTCATAGTAGATGATTTAAATCTTAAAGAACAAATAGCTGAAACAACTGAAATTGATTATCATCTTAACGATACTAATGACCCAACAAAAGCTGAATTATATGAATCAAAGTATGATGATGACTTTAACATGGGGAGTTCAAATGACCAGACATTTAACGTGGTTAAAAAAATAAAAGTAATTTTTGATGACTAGAATAAAATATACACTGGTATTTTGCTTTTGTGGCTTATTATTGGCCGCACAAGAGCAAGCGTCTATTAATAGTTTTAATTTTGAAAGCACTACCAATCCTGCTTTTAGTTTGTTAGAAGAGACACCGACCCAAATAAACACACCAGATAATATTAGAGCCCTTGGTGTATATTTATCAAATGGATTTTCTAATAATAATATTGCAGTAGAAGTAAATCCATATTGGTTAGTTGACTTAAAAAAGCAGCGATCCTATGAGCGTTTTAGAGGGATTAAAACAAATAAAAAAGGGGAATTCTATATCGACCCATTTATAGGTATAAAAACTAATACATCAATATCTATGGGCTACTTAGATAAAAAGTTTGAGGGATTCGATGACGAAAAAAAAGTAGCTGCTCTAGGGTTAAGAACTACGCTTTTACAATTTTATAATTCAAATAGATTACAAAAGATTAAGAGTTCAATTAAAAAAATTGAAGAAGGTGTACAAAAACCTTTAAATCAACTTTTTGAAGAATTTCTAATAGCAAGTGATTTGAATCTGCCTGCTTCTGGTTCTTGTGAATCTATCGATGAAAGCTACTCAGAAAAGATACATGAAGAAGCAGATGCAATGTTAGATAGAATATTTGAAGAACAGGATCCAGACGATCCTGATGAGATTGCGGAAAAAGGTATGCAAATTCTACTTGCAATGAATGTTAGCAAGAAGGAAGATATAACTAAAGAATTTGTAGTTGCTGAGTATTTAGAGGAAAGATGTAACCTAATAGAATATTTTGTTGCTAACAACGCAAAAGCAGTAAAGCCTATCTTTAGATTAGATGCAGCCTTAGGTTATAGTATTTTATTTAAAGAAAATGAATTTAACGCTTCCACTGCCAATAGATTTGGTAGTTGGTTTACAGCAGACTTTGCAGTTAAATTTAACGACCAAGATTATTTACACATCTACGGAATAAGTAGATATATAGATAATGGGTTTAATATAAATTCAGAAGGCATGTATTTTGGAGAAGATTTCTGGGACGTGGGTGGAAAGTTAGAATTAGAGCTTAAAAAGTTGAAATTTTCATACGAATATCTAAGAAGAACCAATGGTGATAATAAATTTAGATCGGTAGGTAATATTACCTATCAGCTCAATAAAAAAATTAATATTACTGGAGGTTTTGGTAAAGATTTTCAAGTAGAAGACAATCTTGTCACGATTCTCGGAATAAATTGGGGACTAGATATAGGAGAAGGGTTGTTTTCAAACTAAAGTCCAATAAAGACAATTAATCATTGTGTATACTTCAGCAAGTTCGAAACTTCCTCATAAGTCAAATTTGGGAAGTTTACGCAAACGTTATTATACCCCTTACTTTTAATTAAGGTTTTATTACCATGAAGGAATTTTATAATTGTTAAAGTATCATATTTATTACCTATCTCTCGTAGCGCAGGGCCTGTCATGTCTCGGTCTAACTTATGGCAAGCAGCACAGTTGGTGTTAAATATTTGCTTGCCTTCAGAAGCATTTTCAGATAGATTTATTGTTCCGCAAAATGGCTCAAACTCTCTCAAACCACAACCAGGTTGTTGATAAGAAGTGGTTAAAAAAAAATAAAACAAATAAACCTCCAACGATTATAAAAATTGATATGAAGGCAAACCGTTTCAAGTTTTATTGTATTAATTTCACAACATCCTTAGCAACCCTTCGACTACGCTCAGGATGACATAAGTTTAATTAATTTAGAATTTCGTCTAAGAATTTAAAATTCTGACAACATCTTTAGCGAAATAAGAAGCTATAATATCAGCACCAGCACGCTTTATTGAAGTAACTTGCTCTAACATTACAGCATCATGGTCTAACCAGCCTTTTTCTGCTGCGGCTTTTAACATCGCGTATTCGCCAGATACTTGGTATACAGCTAAAGGCACGTCAAAATTATTTTTAATATCTCTTACAATATCTAAGTAGCAAAGTCCTGGTTTTACCATAACAATATCTGCACCTTCGTTAATATCCATTTCGGTTTCCCTAAGCGCTTCTTCACGGTTAGCAAAATCCATTTGATACGTTTTTTTATCCTTAGGTACATCTACCATATTTACAGGTGCAGAATCCAAGGCATCTCTAAAAGGACCATAAAAAGCTGAGGCATATTTAGCCGAATAACTCATTATGCCAACATCTAAAAAGTTAGATTGGTCCAAGCCTTCTCTAATGCCTAGAATACGACCATCCATCATATCGCTTGGTGCTACAAAATTGGCTCCAGCTTCAGCATGAGAGATACTCATTTCGGCTAAAACTTCAACGGTAGCGTCATTGATGATTTTTCCATTTTCTACAATACCATCGTGTCCATAAGATGAAAACGGATCTAAAGCCACATCTGTCATTACCAACATATCTGGGCAAACAGTTTTAACGGTTTGTATAGCGCGTTGCATCAAACCATTTGGGTTTAATGCTTCAGTACCTTTATTGTCTTTTAAATTATCATCAACTTTTACGAATAATAAAACCGATTTTAACCCTAAACTCCACAGTGTTTTTACTTCGTCTTTAAGTAAGTCCAAACTAAAACGATAGTAATTAGGCATAGAAGCAATTTCTTCTTTTACACCATTGCCTTCAACCACAAAAAGCGGTACCAAAAAATCGTTTGGCGTTATATAGGTTTCTCTAACTAAACTTCTAATGGCTTCGCTTGTTCTTAATCTTCGGTTTCTTCGTATTGGGAACATATATCAAGTGTTTTATAATCCGTACTTTTTATTGAAATCATCAGCAAATTTAACCCATTTTTTAGGAGCATTGAAACGATAGCCTATATAGAATTCTAAAAACGTAATTGTATCATCTTGTACTGTAGATGCATCAATCTTATGTTCAAGTAAGATGATATTTGAGTTTATTCCTGCAAAAAATGTATCAGAGTTATAACCGACTACTACTCTTCCAGAAAAATCATATAAAATAGAAGTGAAATCTCCTTCTCCCAGATTTGAACTATGATTTAAGCCCACACCAGCATGAGCACCCAAGGAGAAAAGAAAATTTTTAGTCAAACAAAAATTATAATAGTATGAAGGACCAATAGCAATGTCAAATGAAGATGCTTTCTCATCAATATCTTCTAAGGTTAAATGGTATTTTGTGTAATAGTAATATATTGAAGGGATAAAGCTTCCAGCGCTTCTAGTTTGCCATTCATTCTGAAAACCTATAGCTCTAAACGAAAAATTCTTTTTGAAAATATATGAAGTCGATCCGCCAATTTTAAAGGTTTTTACACCACTGAGATTGACTCTTTGATCATTTGAAGAAAAGTAAAACCCTTTCTGGTTATAAAGATCAATCGTTTGCATCCATTGACCCATAAACATCCTAAAGTTAAGGTTAAAGAGCCTAGAATTGTCATTGTCTTTATTAGCGTTAAAAATTTGAGGAGAAAACCCATAATCTATTTCAATACTTCTGAAAAGAACTGAAAAACCTAGATACTCCCTTACATTCGGTTTTAGTTCGTATTTGGCATTGTTTGCAACATCATTTATAATAAAACTATTGGAAGTATTTACTAATGAAATACGAGTCGATATTTTGCTAGGGAAAGTTGTTATATATTCATTTGTAGTTAGACTGTCTTGTTGTGAGTGTAAGAACCCACAAGAAAGAAGCAGTATCACTATTTTGAATATTAAACCCAATCTCTAGGGTTTTGTAAAACGTCTAACAATTTTTCTTCCTCGCTTCCTTTTTCAGGATGATGGTCGTAAACCCATTGCACGTGAGGTGGTAAACTCATCAAAATACTTTCAATTCGTCCGTTGGTTTTAAGTCCGAAAAGTGTGCCTTTGTCATGTACTAAATTAAATTCCACATAACGACCACGACGTATTTCCTGCCAATTGCGTTGTTCTTGTGTGTATGGCAAATCTTTACGCTTTTCAACAATTGGCACATAAGCTTCTAAGAAACTATTACCAACTTCAGTAACGAAATCGTACCAGTTGTCCATGGTCATCTCATTAGTTGCTTTGCAATAATCGAAAAATAAACCACCTATGCCTCGAGCTTCATTGCGGTGCGCATTATGGAAGTACTCATCGCAACGTGCTTTATATTTTGGGTAGAAGTCTGTGTTGTGCTTATCACAAGCTGTTTTACAAGTTTGATGAAAATGTTTTGCATCTTCTTCAAACAAATAATAAGGTGTTAAATCTTGTCCACCACCAAACCATTGATCTACAATATTGCCGTCTTGGTCGTACATTTCAAAATAGCGCCAATTAGCATGTACGGTTGGCACCATAGGATTTTTTGGATGCAATACTAAACTCAACCCACAGGCAAAAAAATCAGCATCTTTTACACCAAAATAGGCTTGCATACTTTTGGGTAGCGCACCATGAACAGCAGAAATATTAACTCCACCTTTTTCAAATGCATTACCATTTTCTATAACACGAGTTCTGCCACCTCCACCTTCTGGTCGTTTCCAAAGATCTTCTTGAAATTTTGCTTTGCCATCAATAGCTTCAAGCTTAGAAGTTATGGTATCTTGTAATTCTTGTATGTAGTTGTAAAATTTATCTTTCATAGACCTTGCAGGTTTTTCAAACCTAGCAGGTCTTGCGTTTTCTTCGTTATCGATTTGAGTGTCAAAATCAGACATAATTGTTTGATGCGTGTATTTAAAATTATCTAAGTTATCAAATAGAGTTATAATGTAGTCTCTAGATGCCTTAGAAACAAAATCTAAGTTTGATATATAAGAATTATATGATGAAAATTTATAATCTTCAAAATTTGTTACTATTCTATGATTTTCCGGGTTTTGATGAATATATAAAATGAGTTGTTTTAAATATGTTTCATCTTTAACTTCTTTTCTTTTAAATGGTCTTTCAAATAATGCTCCTGTTCGCTGGTTTTGTTTATTGAAGGCTTTGGTGTAGGCATTAAAAAAGTTAGATAAGGCTTGATTAACTTCTTTTGTTTCATCTAAGACTTCAACAGCAAAGTGATAGTGATTGTTTAAAAGGCAAAAGGCAAGTATGTTTATTTTAGAGTCTAAGTGCTTTTGTGCAAGCTGTAAGAAGTAAGACATATTATCGTCATTCTTAAAAACTACAGTACTGTTAATGCCTCTATTATATATATGATATAATTTTCCTTTTTCTAATTTTTCCATTTTTCAAAATATAGACCTGCAAGGTTTTAAAAACCTGCTAGGTCTAGATATTATACAGTTCATATAACTCCATATCCAACGGAGTTTCTCCTAGAGGAGTATATTCATTTAGAAGTGTTTTTTGCCACACAAAATTATTGTTTTTAGCAACATTAGCACTGGCAATATTGTCTTTATGCGTTATAATTTGAAGGGTTTCTAAACCCAGTGAGTTAAACGCGTATTTATTGAGTTCTGCAATGGCTTCAGACATTAACCCTTTGCCCTTTAGGTTGTAGTCAATGCAATAAGCATATTCACCTTGTTTGGCATCCCAATTGAGCTCTTTAATGTAGATAAGACCTGCTAGTTTTCGGGTTTTAGAATGTTTTAAAGTGAATAAAAACTCTTCGTTATTTCTAAATTGTTTTATCTTTTTATCGACGAATAACTGTGATAACGTTGGGTTTAAATTCTGTTGCAACGTTAATGGAAAAAAGCGTTTTAATCGATCTGAATTGGCAATACAATAATTACAAATTTTCCAGGCATCGCCTTGGTGTACAGCACTAATTTCAAAATCGTTAAAGCGTAATGTCATTTGCTAAGGTCTATTTTGTCAAAAGGTTCAAAACCAATATCTTCATCATCATCAAACAATAAATCTACAGCAATTACGGAGGCTGAGGTTACACTAAGTGGCAGCACTAAAATAACACCAACCACAGGAATGAGTAATAATAGTAAAAATCCAATACCATTGCCAATGGCCAAACCTCTATGCTGTCTTATAAACGCAACACTTTCTTTATACTTAAAATGACGCTCGAGTGTGTAATCCATATTAGCAAAACCTGCATAATACGCCTGAATTAAAAAGAGTAAAACTGTTGAAAAAATATTTACAACAGGAATAAGTTTAAGTATTAATATTGGCAGTGTATAAAGCAGTTCTTTGGATAGGTTTCGTAAACCAATTCTAATGCCTCTAACAAGCTGTTTGCTAAAATTAGTACTCACGTAATTCTTGGCGGGTTTGCCAGTAAAGTAAGCTTCAATCTTTTCTGAAACAGGACTCATAAAGGGCGAAGACAATGCCATTATTATGTGCTTATAGAGAATTAGGCCTATGGCAAAAATTACAATGCCAGCGATAAAAGTAGAAATAGTAGTAAATGTTGCCTTACCTGTTTCCCAAATCCAAATACCAGCCATCCATTCGCCAAGATTATCTGACAGCCCGTAAGCAGAAACAAAAATCATAGCAAATACAACAACACTTATTATTACAGGAATAACGAAGTATTTCCACAATTTTAATTTTGAAATTAATCCGTATGCACCTGTGTAAACCTGAAGTCCTCTAAATATGTCTTGTATCATAATACTTTTTTTATAAAGTAGTTGAGTTTAATTGCTATTAGATAAGACGGTAAGCATCTTTAATTGTTACAAGGATTTAGTTTTGTATATCTTATACAGCAATGTCTTCTTGTAATAGTGGTTTATCTTGTTCATTAACGGTTTTTGACCAAATAGCGAGGCCAAAAGTTAAAACACCTAACCGACCAATAAACATTAAAACAATTATTATGATTTTCCCAAAGGTATTTAAATCTCCAGTAATACCAGTGCTTATGCCAACAGTTCCTAAAGCAGAAGAAACTTCAAACAAAATATCCTCAAACTTAAAATCGTGTGATAATGTGATTAAAAAGGTCCCAAATACAATAATTATTGTGTAGAAAATAAATGCAGAAGTTGCTATATATAAACGTTCATAAGGGATTTTTCGACCTAAAAACGTAATATTTTTTCTACCTCTTAATCTACTTTTCATTATAGCTAAAACAGCTGTTAAAGTTGTGATTTTTATACCACCAGCTGTACCAGAAGGCGAAGCACCTATATACATGAGAAAAATACAAATGAGCATCATGGATTGTGTAAATAAACCAAAATCTACGGTGTTAAATCCAACAGTGGTCATTGCAGTCATACATTGAAAAAAAGCAGTTAAGAATCTAGAATCAGACTGTTCTGCGATAGAGGGCTCTAGAAAATAGAAAAATGCAGTACCAACACTTAAAAGAATAAGAAAACCATAAAGTATTATTTTAGTCGTAAAACTTATTTTGTGAGATCTTTTTTTAATCATTAGACCAAAATCTGTTATAACGATAAAACCTAAAGATCCAGAAATGGCCAGCATCGAAATTATGAAGTTAATAAACTCATTGTCCGCGTAGCTTATAAAACTATCGTTAAACAAACTAAAACCAGCAGTACAAAATGTGCTTACACTATGAAACACAGAAGACCAAATAGCTTCTCCTGTATCCATTCCATTATTTTTAAAGGCAATAAAGAACAAGATAGATCCCAATAGTTCCATAATAACCGTAAAAAGAATAACCGACCTTAGGAAGTCAGCAATCTTAATAGTTTTAGGTAAAGTAAATTCAGTAGACAAGATTTTTTTATGCCAAAGCGTCATTTTTCTGGTGGTAGAAAGGAGCATAAATGTTGTAAAGGTTAAATAACCAATACCACCAAGTTGTATTAATACCATTATAACAAACTGCCCAAGACCATTGTATGTGTCAAAAATAGAAACTGTTACCAAACCTGTTGTTGATACTGCAGATGTTGCTATAAATAGGTTGTCTAAAAATGAAACCGATTCTTTTTGGGAAATCGGGAGACATAAGAATATACAACCAATTATAATATAGGTTAAAAAGCCATAGAATAGGTTTTGTTGCGGAGTCCAGCCTTTTTTTAAAAACGAATATCTTTTGGCTAACTTTTGAAATCTATTAGGCATAATTCTGGCTCACTTAACTTTAGTTAAAGTTAAAAAAGTATTTATTTACCGTACTCTTTTACAGCATCAATAAAAGCTTTGGCATTATCTAGCGGAATATTTGGTAAAATTCCATGGCCTAAATTTACAATGTATTTGTCTTTTCCAAACTCATCAATCATTTGGTGCACCATTTTCTTAATTTCATTAGGTGGTGAAAATAAACGTGTTGGGTCAAAATTACCTTGTAATGTAATGTTTCCACCAGTTAAGTAACGTGCGTTTTTAGCAGAACACGTCCAATCAATACCTAAAGCAGATGCATTGGATTGTGCCATTTCACCTAGAGCAAACCAACAACCTTTACCAAAAGCGATTACAGGCGCATCGTCTTTTAAGGCTTCAATGATTTGGTTGATGTATTGCCAAGAAAATTCCTGATAATCCACAGGAGATAGCATGCCTCCCCAAGAATCAAAAATCTGAACAGCATTACAACCAGCAGCCACCTTCGCTTTTAAGTAAGCAATGGTAGTATCTGTTATTTTTTGAAGTAAATTATGAGCTGCAACAGGATTTGTAAAACAAAATTCTTTGGCTTTATCAAAGTTTTTAGAACCTTGACCTTGCACACAGTAACATAAAATAGTCCATGGCGAACCCGCAAAACCAATAAGTGGAATTTCGTTATTAAGTAATTCTTTGGTGGCTTTTATAGCTTGCATTACATAGTCTAGCTCAACATGAACGTCTGGAACAATAACATTATCCACATCTTTTTGTGAACGGACAGGATTTGGTAAATAAGGGCCAAAATTAGGTTTCATTTCTACATCAATATTCATGGCTTGAGGAATCACCAAAATATCACTGAACAAAATAGCAGCATCCATACCATAGCGACGAATAGGTTGTACGGTAATCTCACTTGCCAATTCTGGGGTACGACAACGTGTAAAAAAGTCGTACTTGGCTTTAATTTCCATGAATTCCGGAAGATATCTACCAGCTTGGCGCATCATCCAAACAGGTGGACGCTCTACAGTTTCTCCTTTTAATGCTCTTAGGTATAGGTCGTTGCGAATGCCTGCGGAAGCAGGTATCTCTTTATTTTCGTTCTCCATATTTTATGTCATTCCTGCCTTTCGAATACTGCTCAAGATAAACTTTGGCAGGAATTTAGTTTAATTGTAACTTAATTTTTTAAGATTCCTGCTTTCGCAGGAATTCATCATTCACCAACTCAATAACACTCTCAACAGTCGGTACTTTTGCAACTCTAACATCTTCAAAATAATGACTTGCTGCTTTTGCGGTGGTTTCGCCAATACAAAATGCAACACCTGTTGCTTTATTTTGTTTTAAGTAACTTTCTACTGTTGAAGGACTATAAAACATTACTCCATCTACATTAGCTTCAACTTTATCAGCATCAAACTTGGTTTGGTAGGCTTCAATTTCGTTAACTGTAATGTTATTTTCAGACAGAATATTTGGTAAATCATCTAAGCGTAAGTCGCTACAAAAGTAGGTAACCTCTGTACCTTCTATATATTCAACCAAATAGTTGGCTAATTTTTTAGCGTTAGATTCTGTGTGCGTGACTTTACCTATTCGTTTTTCAACCAAACGCTTTGTACGCCTGCCAACACAATAAATATTTTTGAATTGTAATTCTATTGCCGAAAAATTATGAAGCAAAGCTTCAACCGCATTTTTGCTGGTAATGATTACATTTTTAATTTCATTGCGAACAACTGTTTTTGGAATACGATTAAGACTGATTTTAATCGCATCATTACTATCTGCTACAACATCGTTATGAAACAATAACAATTGATCGTCTGTTAACTTTTTGGTAGAGTAAATATTGGTTTCCTTATCGCTACGCTGTAATTGGTCAATTAGTGTTTTACCGCCTTTACCTATAATATAGTTGGCACAAAATTCTGCTAGATCGTTATGCTTTCCTAAAGGCACAACTTTAGCAACTTCTATTTTTTTGGTACCATCCTTACTTAGAAGAATGCCTTTAAAGTTGACTTCTTCATTTTTAATAAAGGCTAAGGCGCCAATTGGTGCTGTACAACCACCTTCTAATCTATTTAAAAATTCGCGCTCAATTGCTGTACAAATTTGAGTTTCTTCATGATTAATTTCCTGGCAAATCTCTAGGATCTCTTCATCCTTTTCTAAAGCAGTAACCATAATGGCGCCTTGCGCAGGAGCAGGAATCATCCAATGCAAATTGATAGCATTCTCTGGTCTTATGTTTAATCTACCAATACCAGCAGCAGCGAAAATAGCTCCGTTCCAATGTTCGTTGTCTTCAAGTTTTTGCAATCTTGAATTAACGTTGCCACGAATGTTTTCAACGGTATGTGTTGGATAGCGGTTAAGCCATTGCGCACGTCTGCGAAGACTACCTGTAGCTATAACAGCATCTCTAGCAGATAGAAATTCTTCATTGTTTTTAAATACCAAAGTATCATTGACATTGCCACGTTTTATAACAGCAGCTTGCACAATACCTTTTGGTAAAACTGTAGGGACATCTTTTAGTGAGTGTACTGCGATATCAATACTTTCATTAAGCATAGCAATATCTAAAGTCTTGGTGAAAATGCCAGTAATACCTAGTTCGTATAACGGTTTATCTAGTACAATATCTCCTGTTGATTTTACAGGCACTAATACGGTTTTATGACCTAAGTGTTCTAATTGTGATTGTACAGTTTTAGCTTGCCACAATGCTAATTGGCTATCGCGTGTGCCAATGCGGATTATTTTAGACATTCTGTGAAGTTTCTAGCTGAAATATTTTTTTGATGAGCTCTAAACTCTCATCAGACGTGTCATTGTCTTCTCTAAAGTGGTGCGCAAACTGATTGGTTATCTTTTGAATAATGTTGTTGGTAATCAGTTCTGCCTGATCTTCGTTAAAATCGGCTATTTTCTTGCGCTGAGTATTTAATTCAGAATTTTTTAAATCGGTAAGCTTGTGTTTTAAAGCCTGTATTGTTGGTACAAACTTTAAGGTGTTTAGCCAAGTGTTAAAATCGGCCATAATTTCCTCTATAATTGCTTCGGCTTTTGGTATAAATGCTTTGCGCTTTTCTAGAGTGTCATCTGTAATTTTAGCCAAATCATCCATATGTACTAAAGATACATTTTTTAATGCTGCTATATCCTCGTTTACATTTTTAGGGATTGATAAATCTAAAACTAATAATGGTTTTTCTGTAGTGATTAAATCTTTATAAACCGTAGGGTTCTGTGCACCTGTAGCTACAATAACAATATCAGAATTGTTGATTTCAGTTTCAAGGTTTTCGTAATCTTTTACAATAAGATTGAATTTTCCTGCAACTTCTTCAGCTTTGGTTTTTGTTCTGTTAATAAGCGTGATGTGCGGATTTTTAGTGTGTTTTACTAAATTTTCACAAGTGTTTCGTCCTATTTTACCAGTACCAAAAAGTAGAATATTTTTTTCAGAAATATGTTCTACATTATTCATAATGTACTGTACAGCCGCAAAAGACACTGATGTTGCTCCAGAGGATAATTCGGTTTCGTTTTTAATGCGCTTACTTGCTTGAATTACAGAGTTTAAAAGGCGCTCAGTAAACGAGTTTAATAAGTTTTCTTTTTTAGAAGCTCTTGCCGCAAATTTTAACTGGCTAATAATTTCAAAATCACCTAAGATTTGGCTGTCTAAACCAGAGCCAACCCTAAACATGTGATGTATGGCGCTTTTTCCTTTGTGTATATAAGCCACATCCTGAAATTCTTCTACAGTACCTCTCGTATTTTCACAAAGTAAATGTATAAGTTGGTATGGATGCTCAGCAAAACCATACAGCTCGGTACGGTTACACGTAGAAATTACAATAAGACTTTCTATGCCATTTTGCTTGGCTTCTACTAACAAGTTTTGTTTAGCAGTATCACTTAAGCTAAAATGACCACGCACTTCGGCATCAGCTTTTTGATAGCTGAGACCAATGGCATAAAAATATGTGTTTTTGTGTTGTTGCATTCGCTCGTTTACCTGACTTGGAAATTAACACAGCAAATTTATGTTTGATGCTACAAAAAAAATAACGCTAAAAGAACTTAAAGTGTCGTTTCTGGTTTTTTAAGGTTATTTTTTTAAAAAACATGATTTTTGTCATATTTTTACCGTAAAATCAAGGGTTTTTCAACTCTTTGTTTAGAACAAATCTAAATAACAAGAAAATGAAATTGGAAAATACGGCTTCAAAAAGTGTCGCTAGAGGTGCTTTTGAAGAAACTTTTATTGAAGATGGCTTTTTTGTATTAACACATAAGAATGAAAACGATATTGTTGAAATTCTTGAACGTGAGATTGATAGCACATATATACAATTTCATTTTTGCACTAAAGGTTCAGCCAATTTTGTGTTTAATAACGGAACCTACAACCTAAATATTAAGGAAGAAACATCTTTACTGCTCTATAATCCGCAACGCGATTTACCAATTCATTTAGAAATGCAGCCTCATTCTTGGTTGGTGTCTTTCGTAATGTCTATAAAAAAGTTTCATAGTTTGTTTTCTCAAGACGCTAACTACGTAACCTTTTTATCGGATGAGAATAAAAATAAAAAGTACTATACAGACGGAAATATAAACCCATCTATGGCTGTTGTGTTAAACCAAATGATAAGTTTCAATCTTAATCAAACTGTAAAACCACTTTATTTTAAAGGTAAAGTTTATGAGCTTTTGAGTTTGTATTTTAATAGAAATGAAGATGCAGATGTTGAGCAATGTCCATTTTTAGTCGATGAGGTTAATGTCGCTAAACTCAAAAAAGCAAAAGATATTATTATTGCCAACATGGCTGAACCTCCAACTTTACAAGAGTTATCAGAAACCATTGGACTAAGTCTCAAAAAACTTAAGGAAGGATTCAAGCAGATTTATGGTGATACTGTTTATGGCTTTTTGTTTGATTATAAAATGGAAGTGGCTCGCAAACTTTTAGAGTCTGGCGACCATAATGTTAATGAGGTTGGGTTAAAGGTAGGTTACAGTACGGCAAGCCATTTTATTGCAGCGTTTAAAAAGAAATTTGGTACAACGCCTAAGAAGTATATTACTGCTAGTAGTTAGAATGATTTTGATTTTAGTTTTTCTTTAAACTATCTATTCGTTTCTTATAATTTTCAAGATCTCTTTTAATCTCATCACTAAATGCTATTTTTTTAGATGAAGATTTTTGATTCATCTTTATGCTATCATTTTTAGCTTGAAAGCTTGAGTCTAACTTCTTGAATTTTCCTAATATTTCGTTGGATTTTTGATAGGATAAAATCAAAGTTTTTATGTTTCTTTCTCCATGTTTAGCTTTAGCTTCATCAAATGATAGTTCCAAAAGTTCAAGTAATTTTTTATGACTTTTACTCCCTTGCGTTGCGTTTTCGGAAATTAATTTTAGCACTTTTTTGTTATTGTTGAAATGCTGTTTTAATTTATTAAAATCATCAGAAGAAATTTCAATGGAGTCTATTTCTTTCTGAAACTTCTTTAATTGTAAGATATATGAGTTTTGAGAAAAACCAAGTCCGAAAATCAATAAAAAAAGACTAGCAAAGACGAAGTTTTTCTCATTAAACCTAATAATCATAATACCCATTATAGCCGCGTGAGGTTGGTGTTACCCGTTTTCGATCTTTGTAAATCGCAAGGTTAATGATTTCTTCAATTTGTTCGTCTAGCTCTTTGGTTTCATCAACTGTGGTGCCATAACTATTACTGATATCGTAATAATCTACAACTAGTTTTTTTCCATCTTTTGGTTTTATAAAAGAGATATAATGTAGTACTTCGGATTTACCAGAGTAGTCATCATCTTTATCTATTTTAAAGAAGTACATAACTGCATCCTTGCTACCTTTATCAGTTTTAAAATCGCGTTTCAATAAAAAGACAAGGGAATCCTTTTCTTTCTCATAATCTGCATTACCTAAAAGTTTAGATTTTGCAAATTGTTGCTGACTAATATTAAGTGACTTTATAGAATTAAAGAGCTTGGCCTCGTCAAGTTCTTCTAAAAGTTTGTATTGATTTTCTTCATCCTCTACCAACTTCTCCTTTAATTCGCTTGGGATTTTTTCTTTGTTTTTAGCCAATAGCACATAATACCTTGTTAGTGCTGAGGTGTCATCTACGTTGAGCATTTTATCAAAAAAGTCTTTAGCAGTACGTTCATTTCTATAAGGAAAAATTAAATTAACGTAGGTTGAAAGATCATCAGAGTAGTAACCATAACCACTGTTACTTAGACTGCGTTTTACTTCTATCTTACCGTCATTAATTATCTGGTTTTTATATTTTTTGTAATCTTTTGTCTTAACCAAACCAGAATCTTTAACACAAGCCAACAAACCGTAGAGTGCTTCCTTGTATTCGCTAATGGTGCTGTACTGTAAAATTTTAGGAAACAAATCGGCTTTTAGCTCTAAAGAATCTTTCTTAGCGTAGCTATAAAAAATGCTACCAATACCACCAAGCGGTAAATCACGTTCCATTAAATCCATAGCCAACTCAAAGTTTTCTTTCTTCTTGGTGTCAAACAAACCTTCTAATATCGCAGACTGGGTTTGTGGATCTGAGTAGCTGTCGTAGTATAGTTGTTTTATAAAGTCTAGATTGTTTTTAAGATCTATCTCAACAAGTTGACCTACTAAGTGCGACTTTATATTCAAACGTTCTTTATCGAATTCAAAATCTTTTAATACAGAAACAATATCTCTACTATTATATTTTTTGAACTTAACAAGATCGTAAGATTCTAAAATTATACTGTCGTTTTCTTTTAGTGCTTCAAAAAATTGACGGGTTTTATCTTTAAGCACGTCTTTACCCATTAAGGTATCTATTGGTGTAAAGGAATCGTAAAATTCAGTTACAAATTTAGAGGGTCCGCTAATAGAATCTATTAATGTTTTTAACTCAAAAAGTACACCTTCTTTGAGGATGTTCTTCACCATTACTTGCTTGGCACTATTACTATCCGTGTAGTTAAATGTGTAGGAGTAGATACCATCTTTATTGGACTTAGACCTATTGAAAATTCTAAATTTCTTTTTTGGTGTGTAATAACGAGTGGATCCATTGGCTTTTCGATCTACATCTTTCCAAAGACTATCAATGTTATGAAACATTTGTAAGTCATGAAATTTGGTTCTGGTAATTTCTATTTGCTCATTGGCTTTTGTAGAGTAGGTGGTAGACTTTGTTTTTTCTTCGTAATCTTTATCGTCTTTATCAGAGCCATAGTATCCATAACCATAAGGATTTGGCAACGGAGATTTGGCATTGGTGTTTACTGTAAAATGAAGTGAAGTGTCTACCAATTTCTCAAATCCTGAATAATCTGTTTCATTGAATTTAAAAGATTTAAAAAATTCTGTTTTGTCATCAGTATTAGTGCCAACATAGCCTAAAAGATAATAGCTACCATCTTTTACAATTGTCTTTAAGTGTAAATTTTTACCAGATGTTGAATCTAAAACAGCACGAGACTCATAGGTTTTATAATCACCTCCCTTAAATCCTCCTTCAGCTTCTTCAAGCTTGTAGTTTAAATAAAGGGCATGATGGAAGTACTTAGCTTCAAAGCTGTCTTCTTCGATATAACTTAAGTCATGAAGAGTGGATTCTTCAACAAAATAGTAAGCATCATCATTATAACCCTCTAATAGCTTTTTTCCTTTATTAGCCATGTTACTTGTAACGTAATATTTAGGAAACTTAACTTGAAACTTTTTAGCAGGAGATACAAACGTTATTATAGAATCTGTAGGTGTTTTAATATCTATTGAGTTAAATATTTTGGCTTCGTGTTTAAGCACAAAATCGCTACGCCCTGCATATTTTATAATGATGATTTCAAGAGGTGTTTGGTAAATATGGTATTTCTGAAATTCACCTTTTTTAGTCTTATTAACGATGCTTAGTCCAGGATAAGGCTCTTTTAATTCTTCTTTTTTTACAATATCACCAGGTATATCTTCATATAATAAATCATCTATTTCCTTGAGTGTCATGTTCTCTTTTTCGTTTGGCAAATAAGTGAAACGACTAATTCGGTTTACGGTTAAGTAAGCACCATTAGTCATATCCGGATCTAAATAATACTTCTGTCCTCCATAGGCGAATTCGCGTAATTCATCATAAGTATTTAGGCTTAAAAAACCGTCTGGTGTAATGTGCTTTTTTAGAATAGGCTCTACAAAAAGGCTGTCGAGTTTTGTTTTTTCGGTTTTACTAAAATCAGTTTGCTCAGATGTTAAAGCTCTAACGGTGTAACCTCTTTCGCGAAGCATATTAATCATTCCCTTTTCACCTGGTAAATGTGCTGCGCCAACTCCAGCAAATACAGATTTTTTAGGCATTAAGTCTACGAGTGAGTTTACCATATTCTCATTTCTAATAAAGAGCATATTTTCTCTGTAAAACTCTGTATTAGAACCTGCGCCTATCGAATCTAAAAGATCTAAGTTTCTGTCGCGATAAAGATTTTCTTGTATGAGATAAGGATTCTCTTTGGCATATAGTTTTTGTAACCAAGGATCTATATCTTTTTTGTTTGCGTTATAAGCCGCTTTAGTAGTTAAATAACGCGATTCAGCTAAGTCTTCTAGCCCATAAATTTCTTTGCCGTTTTTCTTTCCTGCCTGATAGATAAACATATCTAGATACGTTTCTTCTTCAAAATTATCTGCAGCATTACTTTTTCTATACAAATAGGCATTGACAGCGCCATTATCCATTCTAACCGAAGCTCTAACAGCCATTTCTTCTGGATGAGTGAGCTTGAAAAGATTGGTGTAGAACCCTTGCCTGTAATTGTTATAAAAGGCCATTTCATCAATCATCATGTCGTAGTTAAAACCTGGCCATGTGATTGGGTCAGATTCTAATGCAACACATTCACTCTCATTAAGCGCTTTATAGAATACATCATCTAATCTAAAGGCTACCTTTTTGCTCACATGCATGGTGCCGTATAAATATGACGTTTTTTCTAAGCCGTTACCAGAAATCTCCCAAAGTAGACTTTGATATTGTTGTTGAGAAAAAGCTGTTATTGAAACTGTAAATATTAGGGCTGTAAGAATTTTTTTCATTTTGTACTTTATAATCAGGACTTGTAAAGATATTTAAATCATTGAAATAGCCATGCTCAATCACTAAAACTCGTTTAAAAACTAATATTATGGATATTCCTTGTTAAATATAACAACTCAAAAAAAGTAAAAACAGTATTTAACATAGCATTATAAATAAAACTAATACAAGTGATTTTATTCTATGTATAAAGGGTTGTATTTTTGTTATAAGAAAAAATGAATATGAAAAAAGGAGTTTTACTAGTTAATTTAGGTTCGCCAGATAGTCCTAATCCAAAAGATGTAAAAAAATATTTGGATGAATTCTTAATGGATCAACGCGTTATAGATCTTCCGCTTTGGGCACGTACATTATTGGTAAAAGGAATCATCTTAAATACCAGACCAAAGGCTTCGGCAAAAGCGTATCAAAAAATTTGGTGGGAAGAAGGCTCTCCATTAATTGTGTTGTCTGAAAGACTTCAAGAAAAGGTGCAGAATAAAGTAGATTATCCTGTGGCTTTGGCCATGCGTTACGGAAGTATGAGCATTAAAAAAGGGCTGCAAGAACTCGTTGATAAAGGTTGTACAGAAGTAAAGACAATTCCGTTATATCCACAATTTGCTATGGCAACTACCGAAACGATTGATGTAAAGGTAGACGAGTTGGTTGCAGAGCACTTTCCGCAATTAAAAATAACTAGAACACCTGCATTTTATCATAGAGAAGATTACAAAGAGGCCCTAGCACAAAGCATTGCCGAAAAGCTAGATGGTTTAGATTACGAGCACATTTTATTCAGTTACCATGGTGTACCAGAGCGTCACATAAGAAAAAGCGATATTACCAATGGCAACTGCAAAATGAATGGTAAATGTTGTTTTAAAATGGGTAGTCCTCAACATGAGTTTTGTTACCGTCATCAGTGTGAAATTACCACAGTACATGTGGCTAAAAAATTAAAACTTAAAAATGGAACGTATTCTACAACCTTTCAATCTAGATTAGGTTTTGATCCATGGTTAAAACCATATACCGACAGAACTATTGAGCGTATGGGAAAAGAAGGTGTTAAAAAAATGGCCATTGTAACTCCAGCCTTTGTTAGTGACTGTTTAGAAACTTTAGAAGAAATCGCCATGGAAGGTGAGGAAATTTTCCACGAAGTAGGCGGAAAAGAGTTTACGGTAATTCCTTGTCTTAATGATAGAGATGATTTTGCACAAGTATTAACTAATATGATTGAAGAATGGGCAACATCTGAAACTTTAGCTGTGTAATAAATGGCTAAAGTATCATCACAAGATTTAGGTAGCCAACCAATAGGTAAACTGCTGGTAAAGCAAGCTGTACCAGCCTCTATAGGTATTTTGGTAATGTCGCTTAACATTCTTGTAGATACTATTTTTGTTGGTAATTGGATTGGACCTAATGCTATTGCTGCCATAAATGTGGTATTGCCAGTGTCGTTTTTTATTGCGGCTTTGGGTATGGCTATTGGTATTGGTGGGTCTTCAATTATTTCTAGAGCACTAGGTGCAAATAATAGAGAAAAAGCACTTACTACATTTGGGAATCAAATAACCTTAACGCTCTTATTTACAATTTCATTCGTTATTCCAGGTTTATATTTTGTAGATTCTATAATACCTGCATTTGGAGGTAAGGGAGCCATTTTTAATCCTGCAAAAATCTATTATGTTATCGTACTTTATGGTGTGCCATTTTTGGCCTTGTGCATGATGGGAAATACCGTTATCCGTGCAGAGGGAAAACCAAAATTTGCGATGTATGCCATGATGATTCCTTCTGTTGGTAATCTTATTTTAGACTATATTTTTATAAAAATATTAGGCTATGGTATGCATGGTGCTGCTTGGGCAACAACAGGCTCATACATGCTATGTTTAGGGTTTATTGTCTGGTATTTTTTATCCAATAATTCAGAATTAAAAATTACTGAGTGTTTTTATAAGTTGAATTTCCCGATCATTAAAGAAATAGGTGGTTTGGGTTTTGTAACCTTAGCAAGGCAAGCTATTGTAAGTGTCACTTACTTATTGATGAATAATATTTTATTCAATTTAGGAGGGGAAACTTCTGTGACAGCATACGCTATTGTTGGTAGAATGCTAATGTTTGCATTATTTCCAGTCTACGGAATCACCCAAGGGTTTTTACCTATAGCAGGTTTTAATTATGGTGCAGAACACTACAAACGCGTCAGAGAATCTATAATGACTGCGATAAAGTATGGTGTTTTATTAGCTGCTGTTATTTTTGTTTTTTTAATGCTTTTCCCAGAGTCCATTACTAGACTTTTTACGCAAGATGCAGAAGTATTAAAAGAAACTCCACCAGCCATGCGATGGGTATTTGCAGCAACACCAATTATCGGTATTCAATTAATAGGTGCAGCGTATTTTCAGGCTATAGGTAAAGCAATACCAGCTTTGTTACTTACGTTGCTTCGTCAAGGCATATTTTTTATTCCGTTAATTTTTATACTGCCACGTTTTTATGGTGAATTAGGAGTTTGGATGTCCTTTCCAATTTCAGACGTTTTAGCAACCATGGTTACTGTTTACTTTTTAAATAGAGAGGTAAAGTTAAATTTATTACCGAAGGAAGTATAATAATTTTAAATCCGTAATTTTAGTGTTCTTTAACCAACTACTAATTTTTATGCGATTTTCATCTTATTTGTTAGCTGTTTTAATAGCATGTTTTAGCTTAAACCTACAATCACAAGATTTTCAGGAATCAGATTACGGAGCCTTAGAATACAGATTACTCGGACCCTTCAGAGGTGGACGTAGTGCAGCTGTTACTGGAGTGCCAAATCAACCTAACCTGTATTATTTTGGAGCTACTGGTGGAGGTATTTGGAAAACTACGAACGGAGGTCGTACCTGGGAAAATATATCAGATGGTTATTTTGGAGGAAGCATAGGTTCTATAGCTGTTTCTAAAAGCGACCCAAATGTTATTTATGTTGGTGGTGGTGAAAAAACAGTCAGAGGAAATGTATCTTCTGGTTATGGTATTTGGAAAAGTGTAGATGCTGGTAAAACATGGCAAGCATCTGGTTTGCCTCAAAGTAGGCACGTACCACGTATCGCAATTCATCCTACGAATCATAATATTGTTTATGCTGGTGTATTGGGTAACATCTACAAACCAACGCAAGAACGAGGTGTTTATAAAAGTGTAGATGGTGGAAAAACTTGGAAAAAGACCTTATTTTCTAACGCACATGCTGGAGTGGTAGATCTAATCATGGATCCTACAAATCCTAGAATTTTATATGCTTCAACCTGGCGCGTACAACGTACACCTTACAGTTTAAGTTCTGGTGGTGAAGGTTCAGTACTTTGGAAAAGTACAGACAGTGGAGAAACTTGGACCGAAATATCGGTTAATAAAGGGTTCCCTGAAGGCATTTTGGGTATTATTGGTATAACAGTATCGCCAATAAATAACCAACGCCTTTGGGCAATTGTTGAAAATAAAGACCAAGGGGGTTTGTACAGAAGTGACGATGGTGGTGAAACCTGGACACAAGTAAATAGCGAAAGAAAACTACGTCAGCGTGCTTGGTACTACACCCGAGTTTATGCAGATACCAAAGATGTAAATACAGTTTATGTGCTCAATGTGCGTTACCATAAAAGTACTGATGGTGGAAAGAATTTTAATACCTATAACGCACCCCATGGAGACCATCATGATCTTTGGATTGCTCCAGATAATCCAGACCGAATGATTATTGGTGACGATGGTGGAGCGCAAGTTACTTACGATGGTGGAGAAACATGGAGTACGTATCATAATCAACCAACCTCTCAATTTTACAGAGTAACAACAGATAATGCCTTTCCGTACCGAATTTATGTGGCACAACAAGATAATTCTACCATAAGAATTCCGCATCGAACAGATGGTTATGCTATTACAGAAGATGATTGGGAAAGTACAGCAGGAGGTGAAAGCGCACATATTGCCGTAGATCCGAAGGATAACGATATTGTCTATGGCGGAAGTTACGATGGGTTTTTAACACGTGTTAATCACAAAACGGGAACAGTGAGAGCTATAAATGTTTGGCCAGACAACCCAATGGGTCATGGTGCCGAAGGCATGAAGTATCGTTTTCAATGGAATTTTCCAATTATATTTTCTCAGCATAATCCAAACCGATTATATACCTTTTCTCAGCATGTTCATGTTACTGAAAATGAAGGACAATCTTGGGAAATTGTTAGTCCAGATTTAACTCGAAACGATCCGGAAAAATTAAAATCTTCAGGTGGACCAATAACACAAGACAATACTTCAGTAGAATATTACTGTACCATTTTTGCAGCACAAGAATCACCTTTAAAAGAAGGCTTATTATGGGTTGGTAGTGACGATGGTTTAATTCACGTTACACAAGATGGTGGTAAAAACTGGGATAATGTCACACCAAAAGGAATGCCAGAATGGATGATGATAAACAGTATTGAGCCAAGTGCTTTTGATGAAGGTACCTGCTATGTGGCTGGTACTAAATACAAAACAGGTGATTTTGCACCATATCTGTATAAAACCACCGACCACGGAAAAACTTGGAAAAAAATCACTGATGGTATTAACGGAGAGCATTTCACTAGAGTATTAAGAGAAGATCCAAAACGTAAAGGTTTACTGTATGCAGGTACCGAAACAGGAATGTATATTTCGTTTAACGATGGTCAAAATTGGAAACCATTTCAGTTGAATTTACCAATAGTGCCAATAACCGATTTAACCATAAAAGACAATAACTTAATTGTGGCAACTCAAGGTAGAAGTCTTTGGATGATAGACGATTTAACCGTAATTCATCAATTGTATGATGCAGATTTAAGTAAAACTGTTTTATTTCAACCTAAAGACACCTACAGAATGCGAGGCGGAGGAAGAAGTGGTAGTTTAACATCTGGTGCTAATCATCCAAATGGTGTGATCACGTATTTTAATTTAAAAGATTACAAGAAAGATGACGAAGTATCCCTAACCTATTTCGATGCAAAAGGAGACACGATTAAGACCTTTTCAACCAAAGACAAAAAGAATGTGCTTAAAGTTGAAAATGGAGCAAATCAGTTTGTTTGGAATATGACCTATGATGGTGCAGAACGTTTACCAGGTATGATATTGTGGTGGGCAAGTTTAGAAGGGCCAAGGGCAATTCCTGGTAAATATAAAGTGAGTTTAAATGTTAACGGAGATGAGCAATCACAACAATTTACAATTCTTGCAGACCCAAGAGCAGAAAGCACCCTTGCCGATATGGAAAAACAGTTTCAGTTTATAAAAGATGTTAACGAAACGATGGACAAAGCTCATAAATCCATTAAAAAAATAAGAAATATTAATGATCAGCTAAGTGCATTTCAAGAGCAATATAAGGACAATGACAATGTGAAAGACTTGGTGGAAAAAGCCAAAACTTTAGAAGAACAACTTTCAAACATTGAAAAAGAGTTGTACCAAACAAAAAACAGAAGTGGTCAAGACCCTTTAAATTTTCCAATTAGGTTGACTAATAAATTAGGGCATCTTAATTCTTTGGTAAGGATGGGAGATTTTGCACCAACCGATCAAGATGTTGCTGTTAAAAATGAATTGACTTCAAAAATTGAAACACAATTGTCTCAGTTTAATACAATTCTTAATGATGAGGTAAAAGCATTTAATGCAGCCTTTAATTCTAAGCAATTGAATTACTTATTTGTTGAAGATTAAGTCTAAATTTGCGATGCTGAATTGTCCCACTAAGCGCGCGTGTGTTATTGAAGCTTTAGCGTAAGCACATTCGAAGTGTATTTCAGCATCTAATAAAAAAATAAGATAGACCTGAAACGAGTTTAGGGTGACAACGTAAAGCTATGGAATACTACAACTACATTAAATCATTACACCTCATTTTTGTGATTACTTGGTTTGCAGGCTTGTTTTACATTCCAAGATTATTTGTGTATCAAATTGAAGCATTTCATAAACCATCACCAGAAAAGGAAATTTTAGGGAAGCAGCTAAAGCTTATGGCGAAGCGCTTGTGGTTTATTATCACCTGGCCTTCTGCAATTTTGGCAACGTTATTCGCAGTTTGGTTAATGATTTTAATGCCTAGTTGGTTTCAGCAAGGTTGGATGCATGTAAAATTAGCCTTTGTGGTCTTACTTTTCATATACCACTATAAAACGCATGTATACTACAAACAACTTCAAAATGATGAGGTAAAAGTAACTTCAAATTATATGCGTATTTGGAATGAAGGTGCAACATTTATACTCTTTGCAGTTGTTTTTTTAGTCATTCTAAAAAGTACTATTAATTGGATTTTTGGTGTTATTGGTATTGTTGTTCTTGGGATACTTATAATGTTAGGGTTTAAACTATATAAGCGTATACGCGAAAAAAATCCAGATGCATAAAAACAAAATCCAAAGTCTAAAATTATATATTCCAAATATCTAAGATTGGAATTTTGTTTTTAAAATTTGAAAATTTATGCGCTGCACTTTTGGTGTGATTATTGCTATATTTAGTCCATTAATGAGCTGATGAAAATTAAAAAACTCTCTTTAAGATCTCGGATATTCATTGCTATGATACTCTTAGTGTTATTAGCATCTGTTTTAATTGCTGCAGTAACAATATATCAATATAACGAAGAAGCTAGAGATTATCACAGGGAACGCTTAGATCGAAAAGAAAAGGCAATTAGGAAAAGTATCGAGTTTACTATACAAGAAACGACTTATCCTGTAACAACAGAGAATATTCCGTTAATATTTAAAGACGCAATTTTTGATATTGACGCCATACATAACCTCCAGATTAATTTATATGATTTAGAAGGCGAGCTGCTAAAAAGTTCTAAACGTACAATACAGAGAGACACTACGGAGCAGTGCTTAGATGCAGAAATCCTAAATGCTCTATCCAACACAGCAGAGCATCGTTATGTTATTAAGCAAGAGGAAAACGGTGAGGTTTTTCAATCATCATATTCTTACATAACCGATAAAAAATTTAAAAATCTAGCCATACTCAATTTACCTTATTTAGAAAACGACGACTTTTTAAATAAGGAGCTGAATGAGTTCTTAATGCGTTTAGGTTATGCGTATTTGGCCATGATACTAGCGGCAATTGTGTTTGCGTATTTTATTTCAAAATATATTACCAAATCACTAAAGACCATTAGTGATAAAATGAATGAAACGCGACTTGAAAAACGCAATAAAAAAATACAAGTAGAATCCACTAGCGAAGAGATAGAAACACTTGTAAACTCATACAATAGTATGATAGATGAGCTTGAAGCTAGTGCTGTGAAGTTAGCCACAAGCGAGCGTGAACAGGCTTGGAGAGAAATGGCAAAACAAGTAGCACACGAGATTAAAAATCCTTTAACTCCTATGCGATTGAGTGTACAAAGCTTTCAGCGCAAGTTTGATCCAAATGATGAAAATATTCATCAAAAAGTAGATGAATATAGTAGTACACTAATTCAACAGATTGACACTATGAGCTCTATAGCCTCAGCGTTTTCTAACTTTGCTAAGATGCCAGCTCAACAATCAGAAAATCTTAATGTAGTACATATTGTTAAGTTGGCATTAGATATTTTTAATGAAGATTACATTTCTTTTGAAGCTGAAGCAGAAGAGATAATTGCCAAGTTTGACCGAACACAGCTAATTAGAGTAGTTACCAATTTGGTGAAGAACTCTATTCAAGCCATTCCAGACACTAGTAAAAATCCAAGTATAAAGGTGAAGGTGTTTTCCGATAATAAGGAGGTTAAAATTACTGTAGAGGACAATGGTAACGGAATAGCAGAGGAGACAAAGTCTAAAATTTTTGAACCAAAATTCACTACAAAGTCCAGTGGAATGGGCTTAGGACTGGCAATGGTGAAAAATATTGTGGAAACCTTTAAAGGAAGTATTACCTTTACATCTCAAGAAGGAGAAGGTACAATATTTACCGTATCTTTTCCTAAGGAGTAAATTTATTACCCTGAATTTGTTTAACAATTCACATATTAAATCAATAATACATTATGTCTTATAACAACATACTATCCGATTACCAAAATGGTATAAATACCATTACAATCAACAGGCCCAAAAAACTAAATGCTTTAAATAAGGAGACCATTCAAGAGTTGCACGAGGCTTTTGATGCAGCTAATAAAGATGCAGACACAAAAGTAATTATTATTACTGGTAGTGGTGAAAAAGCATTTGTAGCAGGCGCAGACATTAGTGAGTTTGCAGATTTCAATGTTGCAGAGGGTGGAAGATTAGCAGCAGAAGGCCAAAAATTATTATTCGATTTTGTTGAAAATTTAAGCACTCCAGTAATTGCAGCTGTTAATGGTTTTGCTTTAGGTGGTGGGTTAGAACTAGCAATGGCTTGCCATTTTAGAGTAGCTAGCACCAATGCCAAGATGGGACTGCCAGAAACATCATTGGGAGTAATTCCTGGATATGGAGGTACGCAGCGTTTACCGCAATTGGTAGGTAAGGGGAGAGCTATGGAAATGATTATGACAGCTGGGATGATAGAAGCTAATCAGGCTTTAAGCTATGGTTTGGTAAATCACATTGTTGAGCAAGAAGGTTTATTAGATTTTTGTGAAAGTATAGCTAGTAAAATAATGCGCAATTCTTCTGTAGCAATATCTGAAGCTATTAAAGCTGTAAATGCCAATTATAAAGACGGAATTAATGGTTATGAAGTAGAAATTAAGGCCTTTGGGGATTGTTTTGGTACTGAGGATTTTACTGAAGGTACGACAGCGTTTTTAGAAAAACGTAAGGCTGATTTTCCTGGTAAGTAAATAGTTGCCACTTCTTTTGCCTATAATACTCTAGGTGTTGATAAATTAAACATATGTTTATCGTTTGGACTTGATTTTGTTTGTATTTTTACAAATAAAATTTAGATATGTTTAATAAAGAAATCATTAAAGGTCGTGGAGCTCAAAAAAATGTTCATAATCGTTTTTTTGAGTTGTCTCATGAAATGCGAAATGATTTCTTAGAGTTTTGCCAAAAAGAAGGTGAAATAGCAGATAAAAACAAGACGCAGTATCTGAATGTTTTTCCTAAGACCATAGTTAACAAGGTTACAAGTCCAGATGTTGGTATGGCTTATTCAATGAATATGTACCAAGGCTGTGAACATGGTTGTATCTATTGTTATGCGCGAAATAGCCATGAATTTTGGGGTTTTAGTGCAGGTCTAGATTTTGAACGACGAATCCTAGTTAAAAAGGATGCGCCAAAACTCTTAGAGAGTCTCTTAAAAAAGAAAAGTTGGAAAGCGCATCCTATAGTAATGTCTGGGAATACTGATTGTTACCAACCTGCTGAACAAAAGTTTCAGTTAACAAAACAATGCCTAGAAGTCTTTTTAAAGTACAAGCATCCTGTAGCAATAATTACAAAAAATGCCCTCATACTAAGAGATATAAAGCTTTTAAAAGCGCTGGCAAAAGATAATTTAATTGCCGTAAATATATCGATAACATCATTATCAGAGGAAACGAGACGTATTTTAGAGCCACGTACCGCAACTGTAAAAAGGCGATTACAAACAGTAAAAGAACTTAGCGATAACGGAATTCCTGTAAATGTGATGTTGGCACCAATAATTCCTTCAATAAATAGTCACGAAATTTTACCAATGGCCAAGGCTGTGTCAGAAGTAGGTGCATTAAGTATTGCACATACTATTGTGCGGTTAAACGGAGCGATTGGTGAGATTTTTACAGATTGGATTAGAAAAACACTACCAGATAGAGCAGATAAGGTTTTGCATCAAATTGAAAATTGTCATGGCGGTACTTTAAATGAAAGTAGATATGGAGTAAGAATGCGAGGAGAAGGGCAAATAGCAAAACAAATTAATGATCTTATCGCATTGGCAAGATTAAAATATTTTAAAGATAAATCTATGCCTAAGCTCAATACTAGCCTACACGAGCAATATAAAGATGGCCAAATGAAATTATTTTAATCTTAATAAAATAAAAAAGATTCTAAGAAGAATTTTTATCATTAAATTTTAAAATGAATTAAAATAAGATATATTCGTATCATAAATCAATCTAATTATAACACTTTATGAACTCAAAATTTCTATCCTTTTTTATTCTTTTTTTAGTTGTTTTTTCAAGCTGTAGCGAATCTGCATCAGATGAATTTGATGACGCAAATCCTGATGCTGTTGCAAGATATATTGAAACTATAAGTGTCGTTTCTGCCCAAGACGCATCAGAAAACACAACAGTTACAGTTAATTACGACGCTAACGGAAGAGTGTCTAGTGTAACAGATGGTGTAGATACAAGTTTGTTTGTATACAGTAATGGTGAGTTGAGCAATATTACTGGGCAAGGAGATAATCTTAATGTTGAAGAACTGTACGAATCTCCTTATGATGCCTTTGAGACAGGTATTGTTAATCAGTATGATTCTAATGGCAATCCAGTTAATATTACATTTTATGAGTATGAATACGACTGGCAAACCGATACTGAGTATCAAGAGGAATACACTGCACAGATAACCTATGACTCTAATCCAAACCCATATTTTTATACTTTAGATGCAGCTGGAATTATCGATGCTATGGATCAGGTAGACCTAAATTTCTCTATGAATGTATCTAGTCCAGAAATTATACAAGCCAGAGCTTTACTGCCACTAAATAATGTTAGTAGCATTACTTACAGAGATGAAGACGGTAATGTTGTTTATGAAATAGAAGCAGATTATGTATATAATTCTGACGACTATCCAACCTCTGCTACAGTAACAGGAACAAGTTATGATGAAGATTATGACGGTAACCCTGTTAGTGAAACAGGTGTTTTTTCTGCAACATATACTTACAGAGAATAAAAGTTTATATTCAAATAAAAAAGAGGCTGTCTAAAAAGTAAGAAAATCTGTCATTCTGAATTTATTTCAGAATCTCAATAAATTGATTTCCATATTGTTTTAGAATCTGAAACCAGTTCAGATTGACAAAACTTTGACTTTTTAGACAGCCTCTTTTTTATTTGTCACCTTCCCACTCAGCATAAAATTGCTTTAGATAGTCTTCCATAAACTTATGTCTGTCTGAAGCAATTCGCTTTCCGGTTTTAGTGTTCATTTGGTCTTTGAGCAACAATAATTTTTCGTAGAAGTGATTAATGGTTGGTGCTTCAGATGATTTGTATTCGCTTTTAGTCATATTGAGATTTGGTGCAATATCAGGATTATATAAAGCTCGATTTTTAAATCCTCCATAATTAAAACAGCGAGCAATACCAATAGCACCAATAGCGTCTAATCGATCAGCATCTTGTACAACTTCCATTTCTCTAGAGTTAAATGAGGCATCCAAATCAAAAGAGTTTTTAAAAGACATATTCTCTATGATTTGGGTTACATGTTCAATAACAGTACTGTCTACATTTTGTTTTAATAGAAATTCAGAAGCTTTTCTGGGACCTATGGTTTCATCTCCACCATAAAATTTTGGGTCTGCAATATCATGGAGTAAAGCAGCTAGTTTAACTATCAAAAGATCGACATCTTCTTTTTTTGAAATGAGTTTGGCATTATTGTAAACACGAAGTGTGTGGAACCAATCGTGTCCGCCTTCAGCATGTTCAAGTTCCCTTTTTACAAAATCTTTTGTAGCTTCTATTAAGCTTTGTTTTTCCATCTATTTAGATTTTAAAGACCAGCAGCTATGTGATCTCCTTTGACGGCCAAATGGCCACAAAGGGCTTCTATGACTCAATACTACTTTTAATTTGAGCTTCAACAATATTAATTAGTTCAAGCTTGTCTTCGTAATGATTAGCTTGTATTGGTTGATGTACCAAAAAAGAAATACGAGCACCTAAACCCATAGGAAACTTACCGTATCTAAGCGTTTTCCAAGAGTTGTTAATGGTAATAGGAACAATTAGGGCATTTGGTGCATGCTTTATCATGGTAAGTAAACCTTTGGTTTTAAAAGGTTTTGGTTTTCCGTCTCTACTTCTTGTACCTTCAGGAAAAATAACCGCAGCCCACTTATTATCCTCTATTCGTTTTGCAAAATCTTCAATGGCTTTTATAGAACCCATTGCATCTTTTCTGTCTATAAGTACAGAACCACCATGGCGTAAATTATAGGACACGCTAGGGATGCCTTTTCCTAGTTCTTTTTTGCTTATAAATTTTACATGATGTCTTCGCATATACCAAATTAAAGGAGGTATATCGTACATGCTTTGATGATTGGCTATAATGATCAGCGGCACATCTTTTTCTATGGTATACGGATTGGTGAAAGAAAAGGTTGTGCCTAACACATTTAAGCTGCGCATTATAAAAAACTGAAGCCAATCTACACTAATTTTATGAGCTTGGTATCCGAAGACATTTTTGCAAAACCATTGTATAGGATGAAATATTACTAAGGTTAATCCAAAGCAAATAAAGTATAAAATAGTAATAGGGTAAGCCAAAATTTTTTGCATACCACAAAAGTATACCAATGACTATTAAGCACAAAAAAACCACGAATACTTTCGTGGTTTTTAACTAATTTTTTTTGTGTTGATCACATCTTAGCAATGCTCATTGTATGCGTCCATAAGGTTCTCTGCTATTAATTCCGCAGGACGACCTTCTATGTGATGACGTTCTAACATATGTACTAATTCACCATCTTTAAATAAAGCCATACTTGGTGAGCTTGGAGGAAAAGGTATCATGTACTCTCTAGCTTTGTTAGTAGCGTCTTTATCTACACCTGCAAATACAGTCACTAAATTATCAGGACGTTTTGCATTTTCTAAGCTCATACGAGCACCTGGTCTTGCGTTAGCAGCAGCACATCCACAAACCGAATTAACAACCACTAATGTTGTACCTTCTTTTGCTATGGCTTGGTCTACGGCTTCTGTTGTATGTAATTCTTCAAAACCTACGTTTGTTAAATCTTCACGCATTGGTTTTACTAATTCTGCTGGATACATATCTTATTCTTTTTAATTATCAATTTCAAAGTGCAAAGATACCAAATGTGTAACAATTAATAGAAGTAATACACTAACTAATAGTATATTTATGCATTCATAAAATCTATAGTTAATATATGAGTTTTGCAAAGTGGATAGGAGGCGCCATAGGTTGGTCTTTTGGAGGACCAATAGGTGCTATTATTGGACTAGCTTTAGGAAGTTTTGTAGATAATTTATCTGACAAGGGAACACCTTTAATAGGTGACCGACAAACAGGTAGAAGCCGAAATCGAGACCCTTATCGTCAGCGACCAAAGCAGACACGTAGAGATCAAAGACCACAAACGCAATCTGGGGATTTTGAGGTTAGCTTATTGATTCTAGCATCAATTGTTATAAAGGCTGATGGTAAACAAGACCAAAGAGAACTAGACTTTGTACGTCAGCAATTTAGAAATATGTATGGTAAAGATCGTGCTAACCATGCTTTTGAGTTGTTTAAGCGTATTTCTAAACAAAATATATCTATGCGTCAGGTGTGTTTACAGATCAAACAAATGATGGATCATGCTTCGCGCTTACAATTACTTCACTTTTTATTTGGTATTGCAAAGTCAGATGGTCATGTGGCTGAGGTAGAGATAAAACAAATCTACACCATGTCTGGATATCTAGGTATCAGCAGAAAGGATTTTGAAAGTATCAAAGCCATGTTTTATGATGAAACCAATAACGCTTACAAAATCCTCGAAGTCGATAAAAATGCCTCAGATGATGCCGTTAAAAAAGCCTATCGAAAAATGGCTAAGAAATACCATCCAGATCGTGTTGGGCACTTAGGAAAAGAGCATCAAGAAGGCGCAGAAGAAAAATTTAGACAGGTTCAAAAGGCTTACGAACATATTCAGAAAGAGAGAGGGTTTAAGTAGGTAGAATTAACAAAAAAACCTCATAAACAATCAGCTTATGAGGTTTTTTATTATAGAGTAATCCTGACTATTCATAAATATATTCAATATTTGAATCTAGTATGCCATCATAGTAATACATGCCACTATTAGGATAATCGTTAGAATTGTAAGTGTATTGATACGTTTCCAAATCTGTAGGAAATCCAGGTTGAGCATCAGTCTTTTCTAAAAGATTATTATAAGGACCGTAAATATCCAGTCCATTCTCCATCATACTCATTACCAGAACAATAGTTTCAATATCTGTAATATTTCTATAAATACCATTTTTATTATCATAATTGAAACTTAAAACTCTACTGCTATCAATTTGGTCTATAACATTGTTATTCTCAAAATTGAATTCAGTAGTATATTCTGAGTCAAATAAGGTTGTTGTAGTTAGGGTTATTATGTTATTAACGTCATCATAAGCGACTGCATGATTATAGCTGTCATCACTAATTTCAGGGAATAAATGCTCGAAATTTGTAAGAATGCCATCAGAATTATAAGATAATGTGGCAGACTCTACAAATTCGCTATTGTCAAAAAAAGACATTAAACTAAGTTTATCGCCTTCATATTGAAACGTTACACTATAAACATCATCAGAGTCTGATGAGGTGTCGATAATACTCAATAGTTTGTTACCATCATAGCTAAAAGTTTGCATGTAGGAACCGTCATCATCGGCATAATTATAGATGATTTGTTTTATTAATGTATTATCAGTAGGGTTGCCACCGTCATCATCATTTGAATCAGAATCGCTCGAACAAGCAAAGGTTAATAATAGACTAATCAGTAAAAGAGCTTTTAGTTTCATTTTGATGGTTTTAATAATAAGGCGCAGAAGTAACTTAATTGGAAAATTTTTCAAGGTTTTTTTGAAATTTTAATCAGAAAAAACCCTTAAGCCAACAAAGAATGTTCTTGGACGGTTCGGCCCATAAACGTAGTCCGAATCTCGCATTGGTCCAGTATCAAAATCATCTTGGTAGCTGTTAAACAAGTTTTGTATACCACCACTTAACTCAACGTGAAACTCTTTTTTAAGATCTAAATGGTAAGTGAGTTTGGTGGTTAAATCAAAGAATGATTGGGATTCGACTAAATTTATAAAACCAGATTCACCCACAACAAAGGGAACCGTCATTGGGCCTGTGTAATTTCCTGTAACATCTAGTTTAAACGCTTTATTAATATTCCAATACGATGTTATAAAACCGTAAATATTAGGTGTACGCACAAATTCATTTATAATGACATCTGTTTCGTTTGGCGTAGAACCATCAGCCTCAAACAATACTTGGTCTTCTTCGTAATTGGCTTTTTGAATTGTTAATCCTGTCTGAAAAGCTAAGCTTGGACTGGGAACTATATTAAGTTCAATATTTGCACCTGCAACATAAGCACCAGAACCGTTTCGAGTTTCTTCTAAAATAGAACCGTTAGAAAGCGATGTGCCTGTACTTACAATAGTAAATGGGTTTTGTAGTGAGGTATAAAATCCTTCTACAAGTAAGTTTGTTTGTGTTTTACCAAAGCTTTTGGTGTAATCAAAAGATGCTGTAAATGCATTTGAAAATTCGTTTTCAAGATCCTCTCCTAAAATCACAAAACGTTGCTCACCACCTACAGAAGAAATATGTAGATCTTCATTGAAAGCTTGAGGTGCCCTAAATCCTCTGGCGTAACCACCTCTTAACTGAAGTTTGTCTGTAACGTTATAAAGTAAGGTAATGCGTGGACTTACTATGGTTTGTGATACTTCTGAAGTTCTTGATATATCCTGAACACTATAAAAACCATCAACATCTATATAGTCTAACCTAGCACCTAAAAGTGCTGTAAACGCTTTTGATGGTTTCCACTCGTATTGTCCATATAATGCATAGCTATTAACACTTTGGTCTATAACTTTGTTGTAACCCAAAATTTCATCGTCTGTGTCATTCATTTGGTATTCTAGACCTGTGGTTAACACATCGTTGTTTTCAAAATCGTGACTAAATTTTGCACCACTCACAAAGGCTAAATCTTTTGTTGTACCAAAAGCGTTATTGGCCAATTCAAAATCTTCTGGTGTAGTACCTCCACCCAAACCACCATAGTAGCTATCTCTGTCTGTATGCTGTATAGATGCGTAAACAGAAAATGTGTTTGTACGTCTGTCGTTATATAATTCATAATCCATGCCAGAAAAGATAGTGTTATGGTCCAGTTCTTCAGTAATGTTAGTAAATTGTGGCGCCAAGTTAAGTTGGTCACCACCACGTCTGTATTCCTTTATTGCTGTGAAGTCAAAACCAATACGACTATTATCGTTTGGTCTTAAAAAGGCTTTGGTGCCAAAAGAATTATTTTCTAAAATGGTTATTTCTGTAAAACCATCTCCGTTGGCGTCAAAGGCATCTCTGTTTCTGTATATACCGTAAAGGGTTACTCCACTAGTTAAATCGTCACTAACAATAGAAGCGTTAAGGTTAACATTGCGATCTGCGGTTTTTCCGTCAATTAACGCCAAAGTAGAATTTATTTCCCAATGATTATCCATTGGTTCCTTGGTAATAACATTGATGGTACCAGCAATGGCGTTAGATCCAAAAAGTGCAGAACCACCGCTTCTTACTACTTCTACACGATCAATAATATTAACCGGAATTTGCTCTAAACCATAGACACCATTGAGAGCACTAAAAACAGGTCTGCTATTTACAAGGATTTGAGTGTACTGACCCTCCAAACCATTCATACGAACTTGTGTAAAACCACAATTTTGGCAATTGGTTTCCATTCGGACACCAGGTTGAAAGTTTAAACCATCTGCCAATGTTAATGACTGTGCAGCATTAAAGACTTTTGGTGTTAGCACTTTTACAATTACAGGCGCATTTTTTCTGTTTATTTGATTTCTAGTAGCACTAACGACTACCTGGTCCAGTCCAAGTACATCTTCTTCTAATTCAAAATTTAGTGTTCTGGTTTCATTAGCCTTCAAGGTTATGGATTTTTCTAAAGTACCAAACCCTTGCGATCTTATGGTCAAAGAAATAGTGCCAGCAATTACTGAAAGGTTATAATTACCATTTTCGTCTGTAGTTGTACCTGTATTGCTATTTTTAATATAAATAGCAGCGTATGGAACAGGAATATTGTTAGATGTAACAGTTCCTTTAAGTATGGCTTCCTTATTTTGTGCAACCAGTATTCGCGAGGAAATCAATAAAAAAAGAATAGCAAATCGGATCATTAAATTAACTTTTTTGCAAAAATAAAAATAAAATTTAGACAAGACTAAAAAAATATTTACTTAAATAAAATTAAAGTATATTTGTATAAAGTTTTAAAGCTTATGATTACATTATCAGAAGAGAATTATCTCAAAACAATTTTTCATCTAGAAAGTAGAGAAGGAAACGCAGTAAGCACAAATGCTATTGCTGAAAAGATTGAGACAAAAGCTTCTTCAGTAACAGATATGCTCAAGAAATTAGCTGAAAAGAACCTTATTACTTATGTAAAATATAAAGGAGTTAATCTTACTAAAGAAGGAAAATTAACTGCAGTAGATATTATTCGTAAGCATAGACTTTGGGAAGTTTTTTTGGTAGATAAATTGAATTTTTCTTGGGATGAAGTCCATGATGTGGCAGAACAATTAGAGCACATTAAGTCACAAAAACTGATTAATGAGTTAGATGCTTTTTTAAAATTCCCTAGCCACGATCCTCACGGAGATCCTATTCCAGATAAAAATGGACAAATACAGCGTACCGCAAAGATTGTTTTGTCTATGGCGCAAATTGACAAAACCTATACTTGTGTTGGTGTGCTAGACTCTTCGAGTGAATTTTTAAAGTATCTCGATAAGCATAAAATAGGTATTGGTACAGAGATAGAAGTTAAGGATAAAGAAGAATTCGATCAGTCTATGACTTTAAAAATTAACAAGAAAGAAATGGTAATGTCTAAGTCCATTACAAACAATATTTATGTAAAAGCTCATAATGAGCATTAAGCCCATAATAGTAACTACTAATTAAACCAATTAATTGACTAAATAACAAATGGAAAGTATTATACAATATTTTGAAACTATTGATCCTGTTATAGGAGCGTTATACGCTTCACTTTTTACGTGGATTGTTACTGCTGCAGGCGCATCATTGGTATTCTTTTTTAGAGGAATGAATAGAGCACTCTTGGATGCAATGTTAGGATTTACAGGTGGAGTTATGGTGGCTGCAAGTTTTTGGAGTTTATTAGCTCCAGGAATAGAAATGAGCGAAGGCGAAGGCTTTGTAAAGGTTATTCCCGCTGTTGTAGGTTTTTCATTAGGAGCACTTTTTATTTTTGGATTAGATAAGTTACTACCTCATTTACACATTAATTTTAAAGAAGAAGAAAAAGAAGGTGTAAAGACACCTTGGAGACGAACAACACTTTTGGTTTTGGCAATAGCCTTGCATAATATTCCTGAAGGTTTGGCAGTAGGTGTGCTGTTTGGTGGTGTTGCTGCTGGTATACCAGAAGCTACTATTGGTGGAGCAGTAGCTTTAGCTTTGGGTATTGGTATTCAAAATTTCCCAGAAGGATTAGCGGTTTCCATGCCATTGCGACGTCACGGAGTTAGCAAATTTAAAAGTTTTTGGTATGGGCAACTTTCAGCCATTGTAGAACCTATCGCTGCCGTTTGTGGTGCAGTTGCGGTTACATTCTTTCAACCTATTTTACCATATGCTTTAGCTTTTGCTGCAGGTGCTATGATTTTTGTTGTCGTTGAGGAAGTCATACCCGAAACCCAACGCGATAAGTATACTGATTTAGCCACCCTTGGCTTTATTGGTGGCTTTATTATTATGATGACTTTAGATGTAGGTCTTGGCTAAAGAGACTCACTCTTCAGTTGGTGTTTCTAGCAACATCCCAATCCCATTAACTAATATTTGCTTGTTTTGTATAGCTTCAGGATTTAAAATTTCTGTTGCGTTCTCGTCTTGTTGTCCTATGCTGACTTTTAGTTTTTTAAATTGGTAATTGTTAGTAGTTACTTCGTCTAAAACTAGTACGTATTTGCTTTTGCCTTCTTCAATAATCGCGTCGTTTGGCAAACCAATTCCTTTTTTACTGTCCGTAATAATATTAGCTTCTACAAACATACCTACAATAAAATTAGCTAAATCTTTATCTACGTGTCCGTGTACTTTAACACGTCTAGTAGTTTCATCAATGGTAGTACCGACTAAATGTACATCTGCTTCAAAAGTTTTTTCTGAAGCTTCAGGAATTTTAAACCGTATTTTTTGACCTTTTTTAATGTGCATAATGTCTTTTTCAAAAGCAGATAATTCTAAATGAATATGGTCTATATCCACAATTTCTAATATCACATCGTTTGGTGCAACATAAGCGCCATTACTAACGTTTACCTTGGTTACGTTTCCGTTAATTGGTGCGTATAAATTTATAGTTGAGGTTATACGTCCTTGCTCTACAGCAGCTGGACCTATATTCATCATTTGTAGTTTTTTCTTTAGTCCGTTATAAGTGGCAAGGCTACTTTTGTAAGTGCTTTGCGCTTTTAGATAGTTTTTTTCTGAAGTTATTTCTTCATCAAAAAGTGTTTTTTGCCTGTCAAATTCAGCTTTTAGGTAATTAAGTTGTTCAGCGACTTCTAAATAGTTTTGCTGAATTTCGACATATTCAGGATTTTTTAAGCTCACTAAAAGTTGACCTTTTTTAACTTGATCGCCAATTAAAAGCGGTGTGTTAGAAATATATCCACCAACAAAAGTACTGATGCTCGATTTGTTTTTTGGTGGTACATCTATCATACCGGTAACAGTAATTCCTGTTGAAAAATCAAATGTTTTTAAAGTATCTAAAACCATGTTTTCACTTTCAAATTGAGTTTTAGTTACGGTTATAATATTGCTTTTGGTTGCAGTGTTATCAACGGTTTCCGTGTTATTTTCTTTATTTTCACAGGCTAAAAGTAAAAGCGAAAAAAGAAATGTATATATGTTTTTCATAGGTTTAAAATTTTCAAGAACCATTGGTTCAGTTATTTATTGTTTGCTAATAGAAGCTGCCTGAAAAGTCTTTGTTTTGTCAATCTGAACTTGTTTCAGATTCTAAAGCATTATTAAAATCAATACATGTAGATTCTGAAATGAATTCAGAATGACACTTATTTTACTTTTCATACAGTTTCTTTCATTTTAGTTGATATTTAATGTCAAGTGGTTAATTTGTATTAGGGTTTGATTGTAAGCGTTTAAATTTTCTAGGTACGATAATTCAATTTCGCTAGCGGTTTCAAGACTTTGTATGTATTGAAAAAAGTCAATTTCACCTTCTTTAAACGTACGGCTTGCTGTTTTTATAATTTGATTTTTTAGATCTTCACCTTCATTGTCATAATAATTTACAGCTTCTTCGTATTGCGCTAACGTCGCTAAAAGTGCATTGTACTTAGTATTTAACTTGGTTTTGTAATCTTGTTGCTGCTCTTTAATAATGTCTTTAGCAATTTTTGAAGCTTTTATTTTTGAAGTATTGCCAGAGAACAACAATGGTATTTTTAAACCTATTTGATAGCCTTTTAAATTGGTATTTAATTGGTCATTTGTACCTTGAAAATACTCAACACTAATATCTGGCAACAAGTTTTGCTTTTCCTGTTGATAGATAGCGTTTTGATAGTTTTTTGCTTGTTCAAAGTATTGTAAACCAATATTGTTTTGTGTTGAAATAGTTTCAATTTGTAACTGTTCAAGCGGTTGATCAAGGATATCTAAGCTATCCACTTGCACAACACTTTTGAGTTGTTCTTTAGAAAATACAACTTCTTTTAAAGCTTGTTTGTACAAGGTTTCCAACTGTTTTTGTTTGGATTTAGCGGTAATCATTTCTAAATAATTCGTTTCACCAAGTTCAAAACGACGTTTTGATTTACTAGCAAAATCTTGATATAAACTATCTAAATATCTGTAGGTTTTCGCTTTGTTTTTAGCGTAACTTAACTGATAATAGTTAGCATAAATAGCTTGTTGTAATTGCTTAAAACGAAGATTGTAATGTGTTTCTTCTAAACTCGCTTTTGCTTTATGGGTCTTCTTATCTGCAAAATACACTGTTGGAAACTTGAAATCTTGCGAAATTCCAAAAACCCTAATAGGCTCATTATTTATAGCTAGGTTATTTTCGTCATAACTGTAGTAAATAGACGTTTTATCAAAACTAAAAGCACTTCCTATCAAAGCATTACTTTCGTCTACCTTAAGATTCGACGCTTTTAAGCTGGCATTGTTCTCTATGGCTAGCGCCAAAGTTTCTTCAATAGTTAATGAGTGCTGAGCATTAGCATTCAGCATAAAAAAGAAACCAATTATGCTAATGATTGCTGTTTTATTCATTTTTATGTCTTTTTTAGTTTCAAACCAGGCGTATAACACTGGTAAAACAAGTAGGGTAAGTACGGTTGCAGTGATTAATCCACCAATGACTACAGTTGCTAACGGACGTTGTACTTCGGCACCAGCACTTGTAGAAATGGCCATAGGCAAAAAGCCTAAAGCAGCAGCAGACGCGGTAAGCAGTACTGGTCTTAAACGGTCTGTAGCACCACGTTTAATGCGCTCTTCTATGTTGGTGATGCCTTGTGCTTTTAGTTCTTTAAAATGCTCAATAAGGACAATACCATTAAGTACTGCAATACCAAAAAGCGCAATAAAACCAACACCAGCAGAGATGCTAAATGGCAAATCTCTTAACCATAATAATAGTACACCGCCAACTGCAGCTAGCGGAATTGCTGTATAAACTAATAAGGCTTCTTTAGCTGAGCCAAACGCAAAATAGAGTAAGATAAAAATTAAAATTAAAGCGATTGGAACAGCTACAGATAAACGCGCTTTGGCGCTTTGTAAGTTTTCAAACTGCCCACCATAAGTTATGTTGTAGCCAACAGGTATTTTGAGTTGATTGTCAATTATGCTTTTTACATCGTCTACAACGGATTGTAAATCTCTATTACGAACATTGATCCCAACCACAATACGACGTTTTGTATCATCTCTTGAAATTTTTGCAGGACCAGTAGTGTAAGTAATCTCTGCTAATTCGCTAAGTGGGATTTTTATTCCACTTGGTGTATCAACATATAAATTTTGAAGACTTGCTAAGTTTTTTCTATTGTTTTGGTCTAAGCGCATAACCAAATCAAAGCGCTTTTCGCCTTCAAATACTTGCCCAACAGCTTCACCTGCAAATCCCATTGAAATCACCTGATTAATATCTGAAATATTAAGTCCGTAACGCGCAATTTTACTTCGGTTGAAAGAAACGCTCATTTGAGGTAATCCTTCTACCTTTTCAATGATGATATCTGAAGCACCTTCGACGTCTTTAATGAGTTCTTTAACTTCATCAGCTTTATTTGCTAAAACAGATAAATCTTCACCAAAAATTTTAATAGCTACATCGGCTCTAACACCAGTAATTAGCTCGTTGAAACGCATTTCAATAGGCTGCGTAAATTCGACTTCCATACCAGGTATTATACTTAGTGCTTCTTTAAATTTATCGGCTAGTTCGTCTTTACTTTTTGCGCTTACCCATTCTTTTTTGGGTTTTAGTTTTATAATCACATCGCTTTCTTCCATAGACATTGGGTCTGTTGGCACTTCTGCAGCGCCAATGCGACTTACTACCTGATCTACTTCAGGAAAATTTTCTAACAGTGTTTTTTCAATTTTGGTGGTAATTTCGATAGTTTTTCCAAGCGATGTTCCTGTTTTTAATACAGGTTGAATTACGAAATCGCCTTCATCTAAAGTTGGAATAAATTCACCACCCATTCTGCTAAATAAAAAGACGCTAAAAGCTAGTAAAATTCCTGCTAAACTAATCACTGTTTTTTTATGGTTTAAAGCCCAGTGTATAGATGGTTTGTACCATGAATTAAGCACTTTCATTAACCTAACAGAAATATTTTTTTTACTTGGTGCTTTAGGTTTCAAAAATAAAGATGACACGACGGGAACGTAAGTTAAACACAGTAACATAGCACCAATTAACGCAAAACTAAACGTTAATGCCATAGGTTTAAACATTTTACCTTCTACACCACTTAAGGATAAAATAGGAATGAATACAATTAAGATGATTAATTGTCCAAAAATGGCAGAATTCATCATTTTTGAGGCACTTTTTAGTGTGATTTGATCAATTTCGGACTGTTTTACCTCTTTTTTAAGTGTTTTTAGTTTTTCACTATCGGTAATAATTCTAAAAGCAATAAACTCTACAATGATGACAGCACCATCAATAATAATCCCAAAATCTATCGCACCAAGACTCATTAAATTGGCATCTACACCAAAAATATTCATCATTGAAATAGCAAATAATAAACTTAACGGAATAACAGAAGCGACCACTAAACCAGAACGTAAATTACCAAGTAATAAAACCACAACGAAAATGACGATTAATGATCCTAAGATTAGATTTTCGGCTACGGTAAAAGTGGTTTTTCCTATCAGTTCGCTACGTTCTAAAAATCCGTTAATGTAAACACCTTCAGGTAAACTTTTTTGAATGCTTTTTACGCGTTCTTTCACAGCGTCGATAATGGCTTTAGAGTTACCGTCTTTTAGCATCATAATTTGCCCAAGGACTTTTTCGCCTTCGCCATTACCGGTTATGGCACCAAAGCGTGTAGCACTACCAAAACCAACTTTAGCAACATCTCTAATGTAAATTGGTGTACCTTCATTTTTGACTACGATTTGCTCTATGTCTTCAAGGTTTTTAACCAAACCTTCACCACGAATAAAATACGCTTCGTTAGTCTTTTCAATGTATCCACCACCAGCAACACTGTTGTTCTTTTCTAAAGCTTCATAAATTTCGGAAACCGAAATGTTCATCGCATTTAGCTTATTTGGATTAATGGCAACTTCGTATTGCTTTAAAAAACCACCCCAAGTATTCACTTCAACAACACCAGGAATGCCAGATAATTGGCGTCTTACAATCCAATCTTGAATGGTACGCAAATCGGTAATAGAATATTGATCTTTATATTCAGGTTTTACATCCAAAATGTATTGATAGATTTCACCTAAACCTGTAGTAATTGGTCCCATTTCTGGTGAACCAAAACCATCAGGTATTTTCTCTGAAGCAGATTTTATTTTTTCGGAAATGAGTTGTCTAGGCAGATACGTACCCATATCATCCTCAAATACAATAGTCACTACTGAAAGACCAAATTTTGAAACTGACCTAATCTCTTCTACACCAGGTAAATTAGCCATTTCTAGCTCTACGGGATAGGTAATAAATTGTTCAATATCTTGGGTGGATAGATTGCGTGACGTAGTAATTACTTGAACTTGGTTATTGGTAATGTCTGGTACAGCTCCAATAGAAATTTGGGTCAAAGAGAAAATTCCGAAACCAATAATAAATGTGGTAAATATGAAAATGATAAGCTTATTTTTTAAGCTTAACTTGATAATCTTTTCTAACATAATTCATAATACTAAAATTGAAAAATTGCCTGTTTATGGTTCATAAACAGTGAAAAATTTTAAAATGAATCATGCTTGCCGAGGTGGCTGTAAAAGTTGAGTGTCGCTTATGGAAGCGTATAGGTTTAAATAATGAAAGTTAGCTTCATTAGTTGAAGTTATTTCAAAAGTATCTGATGAAGGTTGAAAAGGTGATTGAACAATAGCCAAAAGCGAGACATAATGTCCTTGGCATTGAAACGGTAATTGTTCGTGGTCACTTTGCTCTTTATGATTGTGCTCGGTATGCTCGGGCTTTAATTCGCCATAATGTTTAGAAAGGAACACAAAGAAATTATCACCATATTCTTGTTTGTGAAACTGAGCGTGCTCAATGAGCTCATCTAATTGCATAATATCATCTATACTTATCTGAAAACTCTGTATAAGTATAAAACCCGATAATAGTATGGCAATCAGTTTATTCACAAAAACAAAGTTAGTGAATTTTTAAAAAGAAAATTTGATATATATCAGTTATAGTAGATTAGTTACACCCACAACCATCAGAGCCACAAGATTTATTTGATGCTTTTTTAGGTTTCCAGATGAATTTTTTGATTAGAAATCCTAAAGAAACGAGTAGTGCCGAGAAAACTAGTATGTTTTGAATAATATCGTTCATTTATTTTAAGATTTGGAATGCAACCAATGCTACAATATAAGCAAAAGCACTCATTACTACTAATTGATATAATGGCCATTTCCACGAATTAGTTTCACGTTTTACAATAGCGAGCGTACTCATACATTGCATTGCAAATGCGTAAAACAGTAGCAAGGAAATCCCAGATGCAAAATTGAATAATGGTCCACCAAGAATAGGGTTTACTTCGCCAGCCATTCGGTTTTTTATAGTCTCTTCTTCATCACTACCTACACTGTAAATGGTTGCAAGAGTACCAACAAATACTTCTCGAGCAGCAAATGATGATACGATTGCAATGCCTATTTTCCAGTCATAACCCAAAGGTCTAATAGCCGGTTCTATGGCTCTTCCTGTGATACCAATAAACGAATGCTCTAATTTATGAGATGCAATTTTTTGTTGTAATTCTTCACCTGAAAGATTGTTAGAAGCGTATTGCTCTGTTACAATTTCTTCAGCATTATTAAACTCTTCTCCTGGACCATAAGAGGCTAAAAACCATAGAATTATCGAAATAGCTAAGATGATTTTACCAGCACCAAATACAAAGGCTTTTGTTTTTTCTAAAACTGTAAGCGCAACGTTCTTTATTAATGGTACTTTGTAATTAGGCATTTCTACCACAAAGAAGGTTTTGCTTCTAATTTTTAATATTTTGTTAAGTATCCAAGCAGATCCAACTGCAGCACCAAAACCAATTAAATACAAGAGCATTAAAGTCAATGCCTGATAACTGAGGCCTAAAATTCTGCCTTCAGGAATTACTAATGCAATGATTATAAGATACACAGGTAACCTAGCAGAACATGTTGTAAAAGGTGTTACTAAAATGGTAATGAGACGTTCTTTCCAACTTTCAATATTACGAGTAGCCATAATTGCTGGGATGGCACAAGCTGTACCAGAAATTAGAGGCACAACACTTTTTCCGCTAAGCCCAAAACGACGCATAATACGATCCATTAGGAATACAACACGACTCATATACCCACTTTCTTCTAAGATTGAAATAAAGAGAAATAAAAAGGCTATTTGAGGTATAAAAATGACAATACCACCCAAACCAGGAATGATACCTTCAGCAAGCAAACTTGTAAAAGCTCCTTGCGGTAAAACGCTCTTAGTCCACTCACTTAGGGCAGCAAAAGATTCGTCTATAAAATCCATTGGTACACTAGACCAATCGTAAATTGCCTGAAAAATAGTAAGTAAGATTATTCCAAATATCAAATAACCCCAAACCTTGTGCGTTAATATTCTATCGAGCTTAATTCTTAAATCCTTAGCAGATTTTAAGTCAATTGTTTGCCCTTTTTTAAGGGTGTCGTTTATAAACTGATAGCGTTTAATTGTTTCTTTTTGCTGAAGACGTTTTAAATCGGCTTTGGTTTTTGTCTTAAAGTTGCTAACGTCATCAATAGTTTTTCTGTCAGTTTTACCAAAGTTGACATCTTGCGTAATTACCAACCACAATTTATATAGTAACTGATTAGGAAATGCCTTTCTGAGATTGTTAAAATAAGCTTCATCTATTGAAGATGCATTCATGCAAGGTTCGGTAGAAAGCTCTTTAAAATTGGTAATTAGTTCTTTTAGTTCAGAAATTCCGTTGTTTTTTCTTGTGCTTACAAGTGCAATTTTGGTATTCAGTTGCTTTTCTAAATAAGGGATGTCTAAGGAAATACCTTTGTAAGTCATTCGGTCTGACATGTTAATGACCAATATACTGGGGATTTCTAAGTCCTTAATCTGTGTAAAGAGTAATAGATTACGTTTAAGGTGTTCTACATCACTAACTACTACTGCAACATCTGGAAAATCCTTATCGTTTTTGTTAAGCAATAACTCAATAACTACGTTTTCATCTAAAGAAGAAGCATTAAGACTGTATGTTCCAGGTAAATCTATGATGTGTGCTTTAACACCACGCGGAAGTTTACAAATCCCTTCTTTTTTTTCAACAGTAATACCAGGATAATTACCAACTTTTTGGTTTAAACCTGTTAAAGCATTAAATACCGAAGTTTTACCCGTATTAGGATTTCCTATTAACGCAACGTTGATCTGCTTACCCATTGACGATTTCTATTGTTATGTGTATTGCAGTCTCTTTTCTTAAGGCGAGGTGTGTACCATTAATGTTGAGGTACATAGGATCTGCAAATGGCGCAACTTGAACCAGCTCAACAGTGTTACCAGGCAAGCATCCCATTTCTAATAACTTTAATGGAATATGTATTGATGATACATCTTTGATGATGCCTTGTTCTCCGCGTTTTAAATCTGCAAGTGTCAAGCTATCCTTATTTAGATTGAATTTAAAGAAGCAAAAATAAGCTAAATATTCAAGTGTTTAAAGTGCTTTTAGAAGAATTTAGTCTTCTTGCTTTAAGATTTTGATGTCTTCAAGGATTTTTTTGATGTCTTCAGGATTGGTGCCATCGTAGAAACCTCTGATTTGGCGCTTTTTATCTATAAGCATAAAGTTTTCGGTATGGATCATATCATACTCATCTCCATTACCATCTGTTTTTACAGCCAAGTAGCTTTTTCTAGCCAATTCGTAAATCTGTTTTTTATCACCCGTTACTAAATTCCATTTACGGTCAATGACACCCTTTTTCTTGGCATATTTTTTAAGCTGAGCAACGCTATCAATTTTTGGTGTAACGGAATGTGAGAGTAGCATTACCTCGTCATCATTAATAATTTCTTTTTGTATTTGGTACATATGGTCTGTCATTATCGGACATATGGTTTGGCATGTTGTAAAGAAGAAATCAGCCACATAAATTTTATCCTTGTAGGTGTCTTGCGTAATGGTTTCGCCATTTTGATTAATTAGACTAAAATCTGCAATCTTATGATATTTTGCCTGATGTTGTATAGTACTATCTACCAACTCTTCACTTACCATAGCAGGTTGATAGATAGGTAGAGGTGTAGGAACATTGAGTACATTATAAATGATTGCTAGTATGATAAGTGACAATACGGTAAAGAAAATTCCAAATTTTTTATATTCTTTAAAAAAAGAGAGGAAAGACATAGATTAAGCTTCAAAAATTATGAATTGCAAAGATACGATTAAGGTAAATTTTCTTAAATATTTTTAACAGAAATATAATGCTGTAAGACAGTGATTTATAATTCATTGTTAAAAATATTCTGTTTGGAAATACAATTGTTTTCTAAATGCCTTGAAAACGTTACTTTTGTCAATCGAAATTTGAAAATGACTACATGGAATTTGTAATTAAGATATCCCAATTCTTACTAAGTTTATCCCTTCTTATCGTATTGCACGAGTTGGGTCACTTTATACCAGCAAAACTTTTTAAAACTAAGGTCGAAAAATTTTACCTCTTTTTTGATGTAAAGTATTCACTATTCAAAAAGAAAATCGGTGATACTGTTTATGGTATTGGTTGGTTGCCTTTAGGTGGTTATGTGAAAATTGCCGGAATGATAGATGAGAGCATGGATAAAGAGCAAATGGCACAACCACCAAAGCCTTGGGAGTTTAGATCTAAACCTGCTTGGCAACGTTTAATTATTATGCTTGGTGGTGTAACGGTAAACTTTATTTTAGCTTATGTTATCTACGTAGCTATATCCTTTGTTTATGGTGATTCTGATGTTAAAGTTGAAAGCTTAAAAGATGGTTATTCAATAGAAAATCCACTGTTAAGTGATTTAGGGTTTAAGACTGGAGACAAGGTTTTAGCTATAAACGATGAGCCAATTATTAACGATTCTGACATTGGTTTTAATCTCATTAAAGCACAGTCTATTACAATAAGTAGAGACGGTAAAGAACAAACCATTGATTTGCCTGAAGATTTTTTAGGACAATATTCTGCTAGTGGTGTAAAAACTAATTTCGAATATCGCATACCTTTTATGGTTGGTAAAGTTGCCGACTCTTCTTTAAACAAAGATAAAGGCTTAAAGCAAGGGGATGTTATAACGAGTATTAACGGAAAACCATTAAAGTATTACGATCAACTAGATGAAGTTAAAGGAGACTTAAAAAATACAAGTATTTCTGTTGAGGTATTGCATGAGGACAATACACGTTCAACAATGAAACTTCAACTTAATGAAAGAGGAAAGTTTGGGATTATACCTTACAACAATCCTAAACGTTTTGAAGAATTAGGTTACTATGATATCTTTAGAAAAGAGTATAGCTTTGGAGAAAGTTTTGGTGCAGGATGGCGAAAGTTTACTAAAACCATTAGTAACTATGGAGACCAATTAATGGCTATTTTTAATCCAAGCACAGGAGCTTATAAAGGTTTAGGAGGTTTTAAGGCTATCTACGATCAATTTTCACCAGTTTGGAGTTGGCCTTATTTTTGGGGATTAACAGCCTTTTTATCTATAATGTTAGCGATACTTAATTTATTACCAATACCAGCATTAGATGGAGGACACGTAATGTTTTTACTTTATGAAATGGTGTCTGGTCGTAAACCAAGCGAAAAATTCTTAGAGCGTGCGCAGATTGTTGGGTTCTTTATTTTAATAGCGTTAGTATTGTTTGCAAACGGTAACGATATATTTAAAGCAATTACACAATAAAAAAATAAGTTTTCATATTGCAGAGATTAAAAAATAATTTATATTTGCGCTCGCTAAAGCGAAAAAATACCTTCCTCAGTAGCTCAGTTGGTTAGAGCATCTGACTGTTAATCAGAGGGTCACTGGTTCGAGCCCAGTCTGAGGAGCCTGATTAGACTTCCCGCCGATTTCGGCGGGATTTTTTATTTCCAGCCTCTTGAAAGGCTTATGTTTACTAATGATTACGGATATCAATGAGTCCAAATAAGCGGTTCGATACTTGTTTTTCAAAAAAACCAATTTTTCAGGGAATATCGAACCGACAATCTTTTTTTTGATATCAGCAGGCGATGATTTATAGAGCCTGTCAACCCCATGAAGGAAGGAAATCCCCAATTTAAGATAATCCTCAATATTTTTGTCCATGTTTTTAAGATTGGACAGTTCGAATTCAAAATCAGTGATTTTTGATTGGGTCTTTAACTTGATGGAATTGTAAGTAGGTGCATTGATTAGGTCATCAAGAAACTTATCTTCGGCCGATTGAAGGCGAAGGTTTAGCTTTTCTATTTCTGATTTTATCTGCTTTTGTCTTATGCTTCTATCCTTTCGCTCTCCATAAAAAGTCTTGGCAAGGATTTCCTTATAAAGCACTTTCATATCCTCCTTGATGACGAACTCAGCAAGAAGTTCCTCAAAGAGATGATTTACCTCATGTGCTTTAAAACGCACCTTGCATTTAGGCTGACAATGATAATAAAAATGGCGTTTCCCATTTCTTCCCTTTGAAGCACTACCGGTAAGTGCTCTTCCACATGAATGGCATAACAAATGCCCCCTTAAGGGAAGCTTCTCATCGATTTCACTGAATTTATGGATCGGAGCTTTACACTTCCCTTTTAACAAAAGTTGAACCGTATCAAAGGTGCTATTGTCAATAATAGGAAGATGTAGACCTTCTACAACCATCTCTTCTTCCTTTTTCCATTCCTTTATGTGTATCTTGCCACAGTAAACAGGATTCTTTAGCATATTGAGCATGCCCTGCTTACTTAATTTGAGGCCTCTATTATAATATTTTTTACGTACCTGTTCAGTTGAGAGTATTCCCTTGCTGTAATCCTTAAAAGCTTTACGAACCAAATAGGCCTTATCCTTAACTTGCTCAAGAGTTGCCTTGCCATTTTCATTTCTACAATTGACATATCCGAAAGGGGCAAGACTTACGAAACAGCCCTCTTTCATGGCACGTCTCAATCCCTCCTTGGTACGAAGTCCTATTTTGTCGTTCTCGACCTCTGGAATTACCAAGTACACTGCTAACATGACCTTGGAATCGGGCTGGGAAAAATCCAGAGGCTGCTCAACGGCATTTATCTCTATTCCCTGTTCCCTGAATTCCCTTATAACCCTATAGGCCTCTTCAACATTTCTTGAAAATCTGTCCCACCTTGTAACGAAAAAATAATCTAAGTTTTTTCTATGTACTTTCAAATAGGATAGGATATCCTTGAATACTGGCCTATCAAAATTTTTGGCCGAATGGTCTTCCTCAAAATGTCTTAAAATATTAATACCTTTATGTGAGCAGTAGAGCTCCAATACACTTTTTTGATGAGGCAAGCTAAAACCTTTAGAAGCCTGATCATCAGTTGATACACGTGTATATATTATGGCGTTTGGCATTTTTTCAATCGCAATTGACGCTCATGTTCTAATATGGCAAATTGAAGGAGCTTGGCTCTTAATGCCATTAGGGACACTTTAGGTTTAGAATGTTTAATATTTGATTTATGAAGCATAATATAATCAAAAATATGCTAAAAAACACATAAAAACAAATTATTTTATGTGTTTTAATAAAATATTAGAATTTAATCATTAGATTTGAACTAAACAATTAACAGATGAGCTCAATCCAAGAAATATTCTCAAAAAACCTTAAAACCATCAGAAAGGAGAAAAAATTGAGCCAACAGGCCATTGCGGAAAAAAGCGATATGTTGGCGTCTACGTTCAATAGGATAGAGAATATGAAGGTTGTACCTTCCATAGAAACTGTTGAACGAATAGCCAAGGCTATGCATATTGAGTTTGTAGACTTGTTCCAATCTAGGGAGTTGAAAGATCAATCTTTGGTCAAGAAACTTCAGATAATCGATAATTTGTCAGAATATAATAAGAAAGTTGTAGATATACTTTTTGATTCCATTATTGAAAAAGATAAATTGGAAAAGGCCAAGGAAATTAAGGTCAAACAACGACTTGAGGAACTTAAAAATCTACGAAAAAGCTGAGTCACTTTTTAAGCCAAAAGGATAGTAACTACCCGTAATTTTTGAAGGCTTTTGACCTTTTTACGATGTATCAATCGTAAAGATGAGTGTGATTCGGTATTTAGTTTTAGGCAACCCATAGACGTATCTCAAAGCTACTTTTTTGTTGTGAGAAGACCTAATCTTTTTACTTAGATTTTCTAAGGATTTTCCTTAGTTATATACCAATATTATATTGTATTTCTAGTGTATAAGTATTGTATTTTTATACGATTTTGGCGTAAAAATTGTACTTATGATGTATATTTGAATATACATATAGTATATATTTTAGTTATAATAGAAGTATCATGGGAGCACTTGAACTGAGAGAAAAATTAATAGAGCAATTTAATTTGTTCATCCAAGATGACTCAAAGCTTTTGGCTTTGGACGGCATTTTCGATTCTATTACTTCTGTTGAGTCTGACTCATTAGTTTCTGAAGATCATTATAAGATTGTTGAAGAACGTCGTTCTAAAAGATTGGCAGGACAAACTAAAGGACAAAGTTGGGATGAAGTTAAAAGCAGACTGAAAAAGAAGTATGGCTTCTAAACTTACCGTTGAACCAGAAGCACAGGTTGAAATTGAAAAAGCTATTGATTGGTATGAGTCTAAACAGCCTGGTTTAGGAAAAGAATTCTACAACTATTTGGATGGTTATTTTAAAACCTTAAAGCAATCCAATGCTTTGTTTGCTATAAAGCGTAAACCTGTATATAGAGAATTAGCTCTTAAACGCTTTCCATATGTAATTGTATATGAACATACCGATTCGGAAATTTTCGTTTATTCAGTGTTCAATACACATCAAGACCCAAATAAAAAGGCTAAGTAGTTTTTTCAGTTAAATATGAATGAGATTTCAATTCATACACTTAATTCTAGAGAAAATGTAATTCTTGATGTTGGGAAAGATTATTTTCAGTTGAATAATAATCAAGTTAAAAATGAAATAACTAAAGCTTTTCATTACTTGGTTAAAACACTCAAAGATAAAGGAATAAACTATCAAGATTTAAGAGGGGCTTTGTCGCCTCAGGTTAACCGCAAGGAAATGGCACTTGTTTTTGACACGAAGAAAATCAAATCATCTTGGTATGGATATGAAGTTTTCAAGAACGTTCTACCCTTGTTTAACCGAAGTAGCAATCATAGTGTTCTATGTGGAGACTATTTAGGCAGTAATAAAATTAAGCAACATCTTCACGACATTTTTTTTATTGAGTTAAATCCTGTTAGAAAAATTCAATATGAACATCATTCACAATTTTACATTGTTTACATAAATAATCTTTCGAAAAAGATGCTCAAAGATTTTAATGATAGGCTAAAGGTATTTACCCCTTATATTGGGTACTTTGACGTAACATACTCAT